>OGUO01000001.1_pt1 | contig 257595 bp, 325 predicted proteins | sample 1553641 | NCBI WGS metagenome assembly OGUO01 (sample SAMEA2579980, study PRJEB22360) | human gut metagenome | biome: human gut; feature: human-associated habitat; material: faeces | place: Denmark | collected 2008/2010 | reverse complement strand
TTCCTCATTCTTCTCTCAAACACTTTTTATATGCACTTTCACGAACAAAAAGTAATGAAACCAAGACTCCAAGCCTCGAAAAGAGTCGTTTCGCAAAGTACTTCTTCTAAGAGAAATCTGAGGAAAGAGGAAAAAGCGAAACTTAGCAGGGGGCAGAAAAAAATCATGAACCAGAACATGAAGGCATTCATCCGGTATCTTATCGTGGCGATCTGCTCAGCCATCGTCACCTTCCTATCCAGCTCCTGCACGGCAGGACTCGTAATCGGAAAGAACCAGCGGCAACATCAGGAGAACAACATCTCCACCAAAGTAGATTCTACCTACTATGTGCCAACCATTACCATCCGGTAGTTTAGAGTTAATAGTTTATAACAATTTAAAATTCAAAAGATTATGGCAATTAATTTGAAAGCAAAGGAGACCCTTATCCAAGTAGGCGAAATGAAGGGTCAGTACAGATTCATCCTCGGTACCGAACTTTACAACAAGCTCTCAGAGAGCAAGGTTATCAAGGAGGCTGCCATCAGAAGCGGCGTTAGCGTGGGCGTGATGCAGGTTTGCTGGGATGCAGCAGGCGAGGTTATCAAGGCGTGGTGTACCGAAGGCCATTCCGTAGCCGTTCCGGGATTGGGAACCATGCGATTCGGCGTAAGAGCCAAGAGTGTGCCTACCGTAGGCGAAGTGGCTACCAGTCTGATTACCAACCGCCGTGTTATCTTCACCCCAAGCGTTGACATCAAGCGCGAGCTGCAGGAAACCTCCATCCAGATTACCTGTTACGACCGCAACGGCAAAGTGGTGAAAAACGTTACTTCCGACGATAAGGGCGATGTGGAAGACCCAGACAACACCCCAGGTGGTGGCGGTTCGGATAACACCCCGGGCGGCGGAAATACCGAAGGCGGCGGAACCACCGGCGGTAATGAGGGCGACGGTTTGGAGTAAGAAAAGAGCCCCTGATGCAAGGAAACGAGCATCAGGGGCTTTTATCTTACTCCATTACATAGAGGATGGATGTATAGAGCTGCATCACGAGAATGTAGAAAAGAAAGCAGGGCGACAGGAGGTGGATGCCTTGATTCATCGCATCATAAACCTGACTGATGCCCTTGATGCTCTCGCTCATGATGCCGTAACTCATGCTCATCACCATGACCGAGAAACAGATGTACGGAATGAGACTATGCGTGAACGGACCCGGAAAGAGGGTTCCTACGGCATTCAGCAGAATGGCATGGGGCAAGAGGGTGAGCGCCAGCATGATACCTGCAGAGATGCACAACTCGATGAGCATCAGGCGCAAGGCCGTGCGCTGGCGATACTGGGTATGGTCGAAATGGAGCACCCTACTCTGCCTTACCACCCCGATGGTGATGCTGATGAGCACCAGCCATACGAGCCATACAGAGGTGAGATGGTCTACAAAATGGCCCGTAAACCAGCGGATGCCCTCGGGGCTGGTAAGCGAATGGGTGAACGACTCGGGCATCGCAGCTGTAAGCAGCCACGAAACCAGAATCACCACTACTTCGGCTATTCCCAACAATAATGCCAGATAGGCCAATACTTTCTTATACATTCTTTAAAAAGCGCTTATTGAAACGAGTTATTCTTCATCTGCCTGCAGATGGTCGATATCGAGGATGCGGAGCTCGCAGGCTTTTACCACCAGGCGGGTGGCGTTGATGCCCATGCCGTGATTGCCGTCAGGGAAGAGTTTCTGAACCAGTTCTGCCTGTCGCTTCTCCAGACTCTTTACGCCGAAAGGCATTCCGCGCAGGTTGGTAATCTGCTCCTTGGTATAACCCAGCGCAAGATGGCGCAGGAAACGCTCGTCATACTCATCAATCTCATAATTCACCAGAGCCTCCTGACGCATCAGCTGGCTGTTTACGCTCCGCTTGAAACGGTCTACTATCTTCTGAAGGATAGGCTGGTTGAACACCAGTTTCTTACCTCCCATGCAGCTCGCCACATCGCCACGCGTAAGGAGTTCGCCACTCTTCAGAATGATGCCGTCGCAGCCCGCATCGAGCACATCTACCCAGAGTTTTTCGTTCAGAATTTCTCCTGTAAAGATGAGCACCTTCACGTCAGGATACTGCTCCTTGGTCTGGCGGCAGATTTCTACGCCTACCGTGGTGGAACCGCCCAGTCCGAGGTCGAGCAGAACCAGATCGGGCAACTGCTGCTTGATGAGTTTCCAATAGGCTATTTCGCTCTCGGCAGTACCGATGATTTCAGCCTCTGGAATATCATTCTTGAAGATACCCTCTGTACCCTTCAGTTCCAGGGGCACGTCTTCTACAATGATGACTTTAAAATTTTCCATTTTCTGATATTTTAATATTCTTATGATTTTAAACTTTTCCATTTGATGCGTGCCGGCAGCACGGCCTCTATCCTGAGGCAACCCTTATCGCCCTGGCAAGCCTTGATGCCGCAGCCGCGCAGATTGGTAATCTCTCCCAGTTCCCTCACAATCTGCCGGCACAGGAGATAGCGCAAATCGCCCGTCAGAGGGGTGAAGAGCTGGGCATGGAGCGCAGCATCATAGGCCACATCCTGCTGGTCAATCCAATATCTCACGTAGGCAGAACCCGGAATCTCAGCCACTCCGGTATGGTAATCCTTGGAATTGCCACGCATCAGAGAAACAAGATAGCGGTTCAGGAAATCATCTGCCTTGATGTTGCCTTCTACCTGCTCCATCGCTTGGGCGCTGAGCAGAGAATAGAGCGATTTATAATAATCTACCAGTTCCTTGAGCGAATCTACATCATCGGGCTGCGAATCGATAAGCTGGCGGATGCGCGACGGATAATACATCGTTTCGTGCTTGAGCGTAGACAGACAGTTGTCGAGCACGGAATTGGAGATATGAAGTTTATCGTTCTCATATTCAGCCCTATGCAGCTCATCGGTCATCAGCTCCAGTTTCAGGGATTCCTGCTCAGCCTCGTCGGTCCGCTTAGCCTTGGTCTGTTCAATCATGGCAAACCGGTAACTCAGCACGTGGCGGTAATAGAGCAGATAATAAGCCAGCGGCAACTGCAGCAGCAACAGGATGAGCAGCACCACGGCCACGGTCTTCGAGTTCTCGCTCTGCTGCATCGTGTGCACGTAAATATCGAGCGTATTATCGGCACTTATCTCGCGGAACAGCTGGGTATAAACCTTGTTGTTACTCTGGTAGAGCGACCATTGGTGCAACGCCAGGGCAGCCACGGCACACTCGTTTCTCAGGTCGAGAATGACGTGATAATTGGTTCTAAGCCCTTCGCGCATCCAATAGAGTTCTGCCGCCATTCCCACCTCCGGATGAGCCACCATGAGATACTTGCCGTCGGGATATTTCGACAGATAGAACGCGTTGAGATAATGGCGCGAAGAATCGGCAAAGGCCAGGGTGCGCTGGTAGGTGCCGCTGATATTGCTGAAGTAGGCGCTATCTGCAAAATCGTCGGCACGCTGGAGATTGGCATCTACGTTCGTCTTGTGATGATTGTGGCGCTGGCGGATGTCGTTGGCCTTCTTAGCCTCGCAAGGCTGGACCGAAGCCGACAGCAGCACGAAGAGCATGATGATGATGCCCAACAACTGATGGGTTCGGCGGACGATACCTTTAGGCAGACGGAAACTGAAGCGGCTCCCCTCGCCCAACTTGCTTTCTGCCTTGATTTGGCAGCCGGCAAAGAGCGAACTCACCTTCTTATATTTCTCTATGATGCCCTTGCAGTTGAGCAGTCCGAAGCCGTGACCGCCTGTATAGGTCCGGTCGAAGACATGCGCCAGCTGCTCCTCGTCCATACCCTTTCCGGTATCTGAGATGCTGATTTCCACGAAGTCAGAAACCTTGGCGCTAATGGTTACCTTTCCGCCTTCGGGTGTAAACTTGCGGGCATTATCGGCTATGGTATTGATCATGAAGAGCGTAAGGATGCGGTCGGCCTTGACCACGGCATCTGTAGGTTCTACATCGAGTTTCACGCCCTGCATCTGGAAGCTCATCTTGCCCTTGCTTACAATATCGAAAAGCTGCTGGAGCGGGAAACTTTCGATACGCAGGCTGAGTGAGCCCTGGCGCATCTGAATCCACTCTGTAAGCACGTTGTTATATTGGTTTATCTTATCCGTGAGTTCGGCGATATACTGGTAGCGTTCTTGCCGCACCTCATCGCTTTCGCCCCCTTCGGAGAGTCGGTTTACCTCGTGAATCATGCGGTCGATGAAAGGCGTAATACTGTTTACGAGCGAAATCTTAGCCCTTTGTTCCAGATTGCGTTTCTTGTTTTCTTCGATATGCAGTCGGGTTACGTTCAGGTCATCCTGAACCTCCTCCTGCTTATCTTTTAATTCGTTGATTTTCTTAGTGTTATTCTCGCTCCACTCACGCAAAGGTGCAAGCAGTTTATCCATCGACTGGTTCTTCATCTTCTTGCGCTTCATGTGGTCGAAAACGTAGAGTAGAACCACCACGAGCACAATCATCGCCACCACGGCAGCAATCATCAGGTTGAGCTGCTGGGCGTTCTCGTCGAGTGCCGCGGCACGTGCCTCCAGCTGGCGGTCCTGTCGCGAACGGTCCTGCAAATCCAGATAGATATTGCGGTTGTAATCGCTCTGCTGCTTATCATCTATAGCCGAATAAACCAGACAGAGTCTTTCACGTATCGACGCTACGAGGTCGGGTGCCTGCTCGATGGCCTTGTTGTCGTTCAGGGCATGATTCAGGCAGTCGAGCGCAGAAGAATAATCATGGATATCCCAGAAACATTCAGCCAGCGTACGGTTGGCTCCGGCAGTCTGATAAACATCTCCGTAGCTCGAAAAGAGGTTGAGGGCACGCTGGGCAAAGTTGCCTGCCAGCAGATTGTTTGGCATCTGCTCGATATTGAGATACTGGAAGGCAGGCAGGTTGTTGCGTATGAGGAAATCGCTCACCTCTCCTTTTCTGAGGTGCTCGCTTATAGACTGCAGGGCGTTAGCCTGCCAGTAAGGATAAGGATGGGCTGGGTCGCTAGCCAGCATGTAGCAGCTGATCAGCCGGTCGAATTCCGCCTGATTGATTTCGTTTTCGGTTCCCTTGACGATAGCTCCGCCCGAACCTATATTATAAAGATAGTTGAGATATTGTGCCGAATCCTGTTCCAGCTCATCTGGGTCCAGACGGTTAAGCTCCTGAAACATCGGCTCGTCTAAGCCCACATAATAAAAATAGGTGGCGGCCACAATATAGAATTCAGATTTCGCATAAATCACGCGTTTGCTTTCCCTCGGGGGCATGGAATTCACCTCTTCGCGAATTCTGCGCAAACGCCTCATCGCCTTTTCGCGATAAGCATAAAAATCTTTGTTGTGCGATTCTCTCTGGCAGAGTCGCATGTTCTGAACATCGGCAATAGCGAGTTCTATCTGATTATCGCTCTCCTCTTCAATCTTCTTCAGCCATCCCTTGGCACCCTTGTAATCCATCTTGGCTATACATACGAAGGCAAGGTTGTTATAGGCTTCGGCACGGCCTGAGGAATAATCTTTTGAAAGCTTCAAAGCACTCTCAGCCAGCACTTTAGTAGAATCGAGATTGCGATAATGATAAGCATAGGATTGCTCGTTCAGCTCGTCTACCCTTGCCTTATTCGCAGGAGAACAAGCTGAAAGAAAAAGAGTCGCCACCACCAGAATTGATGATGGCGACATGGAAAAGAAGGATGCTGAAATTTGCATCTCGAATGAAAAATAGTCTAAATTAAGCGCGAGCCTTCGCGATGTAACCGAGAGCCTCCTGACACTTGGCTGTGATGGCAGCCCAGTCGCCAGCAGCAACTGTCTCCTTAGGGAAGAGCTTAGAGCCCATACCTACGCAGAGAACGCCAGCCTTGATCCAAGGAGTAAGATTCTCCTCTGTTGGCTCTACGGCACCTGTTACCATGATGTTGCTCCAACGCAAAGGTGCCATTACGTTCTTAACGAATGAAGGACCGCCTACGTTACCTGCTGGGAATACCTTGGTTACGTCGCAACCGGCAGCCTGAGCATTATTGATTTCAGTTACAGAACCGCAACCTGGTGAATAAGGAACCAGACGACGGTTGCAAACTGGAGCAATCTCTGGGTTGAAGTTAGGACCTACGATGAAGTTAGCGCCGAGCTGGAGATACAGAGAAGCTGTACCGGCATCAACAACTGTACCTGCACCCAGAATCATCTCAGGACAAGCCTTGTCGGCCCACTTTACCAACTCTCCGAAAATCTCGTGAGCGAAGTCACCACGGTTAGTAAACTCGAAAACACGTACGCCACCCTCGTAACAAGCCTTGATGACGTTCTTGCAGATTTCAACATCCTTATTGAAGAAAACAGGTACCATACCAGTCTCTTTCATGGCTGCCATAACCTGCATTTTGCTAAACTTTGCCATTACTTATTTTAATTAATAATTAATAGTTTATAGTTAATAGAAGCTACGCCGTAAGCAAGACTGCCTATAAACTATCAACTATAAACTTTAAACTATAATTATCTCTGAACGCGACCATTAGCGTTACCGCCAGCCAGGCTCTCTACCTCGTCAGCAGATACCAGGTTGAAGTCGCCAGGGATAGTATGCTTCAAAGCAGAAGCAGCTACCGCAAACTCAAGAGCCTCGCCCTGAGTCTCCTTAGTAAGAAGACCGTGGATCAGACCACCAGAGAAAGAGTCGCCACCACCAACGCGGTCGATGATAGGGTTGATGTCATAGTGCTTGCTCTGATAGAACTCCTTACCATCATAGATAAGAGCCTTCCAGCCGTTGTGTGTAGCAGAGAGAGATTCGCGGAGAGTAGAAACAACATACTTGAATCCGAACTCCTTCATCATGCCCTTGAAGATTCCGTAATAACCCTCAGCATCAGTCTTACCGCCCTCTACGTCAGCATCTGGCTTGAAGCCCAGGCAGAGCTGAGCATCTTCCTCATTACCGATGCAAACATCAACATACTTCATCAGAGGACGCATAACAGAGATAGCCTTCTCAGAAGTCCAGAGCTTCTTGCGGAAGTTGAGGTCAACAGAAACAGTTACGCCGTGACGCTTAGCAGCCTCACAAGCCAACTTGGTAAGTTCAGCAGCCTTGTCGCTAATAGCTGGAGTAATACCGCTCCAATGGAACCATTGGGCACCCTCCATAATCTTGTCGAAATCGAAATCAGATGGGTCAGCCTCAGCAATTGCGCTGTGTGCACGGTCGTAGATTACCTTGGATGGGCGCATAGAAGCACCAGTCTCGGCATAGTAGAGACCTACGCGGTCGCCACCACGAGCGATGAACTCTGTGTTAACGCCGTAACGACGGAGACCGTTGACAGCAATCTGACCGATCTCGTGCTTAGGGAGCTTAGATACGAAGTAAGCATCATGACCATAGTTAGCCAAGCTTACAGCTACGTTAGCCTCACCACCACCAGGGATGATGCGAAGTGATTCACTCTGAATGAAACGATCATTGCCTTCTGGTGATAAACGAAGCATGATCTCACCTAATGTTACAATTTTTGCCATGTTTGATAGTTTTAATTTTTTTGTTTTTATTTTGTTTGTTATGAGTAACAAATTAAATTCCACTTTTCAGTAGAGAAATGAAGTACAACTATCAGTTGTCGTTCAATTTCGAGGGCAAAAATAACCATAATTTCTCGAATAACGAAATAAAATCGCATTTTTTTTTGTTTTCCGTGCAAAAAAGTTGCTGTGTCTTCGCACAATTCAAAAAATTGTTGTATATTTGCGGCAAAATTCGCACTTGTGGTCGCACACAACAGAATTGCTTAATACTAATTGTGGTCTGTGCACAGCTAGGAAGTACCTGCGACGTTTTATCTATCGTAGCCCCCAGGAGAGGCTCCTTATATAATAAGTACACGCGAAGCAACCAGACCCGTAATGCTAAAAAACAATGGCCGAAAAAATCAGAATCAAGGATATTGCCGAGAGAGCTGGCGTATCCGTTGGAACCGTAGACCGAGTTCTGCACGACCGTCCAAATGTGTCGAAACCTGCACGCGACAAGGTCGAGAAAGCCCTCAAGGAAATGAATTATCAGCCTAATGTGTACGCCAGCGCTCTGGCTTACAACAAATCCTATACCTTCTACCTGCTGATTCCGAAACATGAATCGGAGACTTACTGGGAGGAAATAGAGGAAGGCGCAAAAAAATGTGAAGATACCCGACGTGACTTCCATATCGATGTAGAGATTCGTTTCTATGAGCGTTCCAACGAGGAATCGTTCCGCGAAGAAGGCAACAAGATTCTTGAGGCCAGTCCGGAAGGAGTCATCGTGGTGCCTTCTTCGCTAGACGTAACCCGCGAGTTTACCGAGGCGTTGCATCACAAAAGCATCCCGTTCATCCTGCTCGACTCCTACATGCCCGATCTCCGTCCGCTCTCTTTCTTCGGTCAGGATTCGTTCTGTTCCGGTTTCTTCGCAGCCAAGATGCTGATGATGCTTGCAGCAAAGGAAGATGAAATCCTGCTCATGAGGCAGACCAAAGACGGAAGAGTGGTCAGCAAGCAGCAGGACAACCGAGAGGTAGGATTTCGCCATTACATGCACGACCACTTCCCTAACGTGAAGATTACCTTGCTCGACCTGCCGTTGAGCGGCACACGTGCTGAATTCGTCAAAATGCTGGAGAAGTTCTTTGCCGTGCATCCGAACATCCACCATTGCATCACCATGACTTCGAAGGCGCACATCGTGGGCGACTTCCTGCTGAAGACCAACCGCCGCGACGTTCAGATCATGGGCTATGATATGTTGGAGAAAAACGCCCGCTGTCTGCGCGAAGGAAGCATTTCCTTCCTCATCGCCCAGCACGCCTACATGCAGGGTTACTCCTGCGTAGACACGCTCTTCCAGGCCATCGTGCTGAAGAAGAAAGTTACACCGGTAAACTATATGCCTATCGAGCTGCTGATGAAGGAAAATGTAGATTTCTATCGCAGAACCCAGCTCTAAGGCTATCGGGCAGAACAGGGTTTCCGCATGGAAGAATATTCTTACAGGAACATTATAAATTATAAACAATAAATAAAAAACAGACTACGTATGGAACAATCAAGTTTTATCAAGATTAACCCTGCCGACTCGGTAGTGGTTTGCTTGCGCCCTATGAAGAAGGGTGAAACGATTGAAGTAGATGGCAAGACCATCACATTATTGCAGGATACTCCTGCAGGACACAAGGTGCTCATCAACGATGCTGCCGAGGGTACAGATATTCTGAAGTATGGCTACCCTATCGGTCATGCAAAGACCGGTCTCAAGGCGGGCGAATGGGTAAACGAGAACAACCTCAAGACTAATCTTGCCGGTACGCTCGAATATACCTACAACCCGGTTAACGAGCAGCTGAACATCGCTAAGGAAAACCGCACCTTCAAGGGCTACGTTCGCAAGAATGGCGAAGTAGGCGTAAGAAACGAAATATGGGTAGTTCCTACCGTGGGCTGCGTTAACGGCGTGGCTGAGAAGCTGGTAGAACTCCTCAAGAAAGAAACAGGCAGCGAAGGCATCGACGCCATCCACGCATGGCACCACAACTTCGGTTGCTCACAACTCTCGGGCGACCATGAGAATACCCGCAAGGTGCTTCGCGATATCTGTCTGCATCCAAACGCAGGTGCCGTGCTCGTTCTCTCGCTCGGCTGCGAGAACAACCAGCCAGATAATTTCATGAAGATGCTCGGTGACTATGATCACAACCGCATCAAACTTCTTGTAACACAGAAGGTTGAAGGCGATGAGCTAGAGGAAGGTATGAAGATTCTGCGCAACCTCTATGCCCTGGCTAAGGAAGACAAGCGCGAGGAAGTTCCGGTAAGCAAACTGCGCGTAGGTTTGAAGTGTGGCGGTTCTGACGGCTTCAGCGGAATTACAGCCAACCCATTGGTAGGTGAATTTAGCGACTGGCTCGTAGCTCAGGGCGGTACAAGCATCCTGACAGAGGTACCGGAAATGTTTGGCGCAGAAACCATTCTGATGAACCGTTGCGAAAATAAGGAACTCTTCGACAAGACCGTTCACCTGATTAACGACTTCAAGGAGTACTTCCTGAGCCATGGTGAACCAGTTGGCGAGAACCCTTCTCCAGGTAACAAGGCAGGTGGTATCTCAACCCTCGAAGATAAGGCTTTGGGTTGCACCCAGAAGTGCGGCCGTGCTCCGGTAAGCGGCGTGCTCCAATATGGCGACCGTCTGGAGACAACCGGTTTGAACCTGCTTTCAGCTCCGGGTAACGACCTTGTAGCAGCCACAGCTCTGGCTTCAGCAGGTTGCCAGCTCGTTCTCTTCACCACAGGTCGCGGAACCCCATTCGGAACTTTTGTGCCAACGATGAAGATTTCTACCAACAGCAATCTGGCAAAGAACAAGCCAAACTGGATTGACTTCAACGCCGGCGCTCTGGTAGAAGGTGTAGAAATGAAAGACTTGGTAAGCAAGTTTATTGATAAGATTATAGCCGTAGCAAGTGGCGAGGAGGCTCGCAACGAGTATAATGGCTATCGTGAAATCTCCATCTTCAAGAATGGAGTAACTCTTTAATTAAGAAGAAAAAAGAAGTATGAGTAATAAAAAAGGTTTGCTGGCGTTGTCGCCATTATTTTTGCTGATTGTCCTCATCGTGGCTTTTACCGTATATTCGGTAGACAGCAGTCATCAGGACACCAGCCTCTCGCTCACAGTAGCGTTCATGATTTCGAGCATTTATGCCGTGGCTATTTCCGGCGGAATGCCTGTCAGGAAACGAGTGGACACATACAGCAAGGGTGCCGGCGCCAACAACCTGATGCTCATGCTCTGGATTTACGTGCTGGCTGGCTCGTTTGCCGCATCAGCCAAGGCGATGGGAGCCGTTGATGCAACCGTCAACCTGGCGCTCAGCATCCTGCCAGCCAGCATGATTCTGCCAGGACTCTTCCTGGCTGCCTGCTTTATCTCCGTATCTATCGGAACAAGTGTGGGAACCGTAGTGGCTCTGGTTCCGATAGCCGCCGGACTGGCCCACTCGATGGATGCTAACGTAGGCATGATGACCGCCATCATCGTAGGTGGCGCTTATTTCGGCGACAACCTCTCGTTCATCTCCGATACGACGGTTGTTGCTACGCAGACGCAGAACTGCAAGATGAGCGATAAGTTCAAGGTCAACTCCATGATTGTGGTTCCGGCCGCCGTACTCGTGCTCATCGCCTATTCTGTCATGGGAGTCGGTCTTCAGACCCCAACCCACATCAACGAGGTAGAATACATGAAAGTATTGCCTTACCTCATCGTCCTCATTACCGCTATTGCCGGCATGAATGTAATGGCTGTTCTCACTCTGGGCACCCTACTCTGTGGCGCCATCGGCATAGGCAGTCATCTTCTGGGTGCCTCCGGAAGCTACGACCTCTTTGGCTGGTTCTCAGCCATGGGCAACGGCATTATCGGCATGGGCGAACTCATTATTATCGCCATGATGGCAGGTGGTATGCTCGAAATCATCCGCGAAAACGGCGGAATCGATTTCATCATCAACAAGATTACAGCCCACGTAAACAGCAAGCGTGGAGCCGAACTTTCTATCGCCGCCCTCGTTTCGATGGTAAACATCTGTACGGCAAATAATACGGTAGCGATTCTGACAGTAGGACATATTTCGAAAAAAATAGGCGACCGGTTTGGCGTAGACAATCGCAAGGCAGCCAGCATTCTCGACACCTTCTCATGCATGGTTCAGGGATTGATTCCTTATGGCGTGCAGATGCTCCTGGCAGCCGGCCTGGCCAATCTCAGTCCGATGGACATTCTTCCTTATCTCTACTATCCGCTGGCGATAGGTGTGGCAGCCCTGCTGGCCATCCTCTTGCGCTATCCTAAGAGATACAGTTAGGAAGACTTCTAAAAATCAGAGGAGGGTCTCCTTCTGCGTTAGAGATTTCTTGACAGGAAGAACAAAACTTTATTATTGACTATTAATAAGAACAAGGCATATGAATTTTCTTCAGCGCAACCTTTTTACTAAGCTCCGTGCCGACAACTTCGGCATCAAGGAAGAAATGGAACCGATGACTACCTTTAAGAAGAAAAAGATAGCTCAGATGCTCAAGAACGTGAATGATGTTCCTGCCGGAGAGGTGAAGATGAACAACGATTTTCTGAACCGACGGCTCAGCAAGATTCAGGAAGATGAACGCCACGCCATCGATACCTCTATCGAGACTATTTATCTGCTGCGCATCATCGTGGCAAACGTAAATGGAATGCTGGCTAACGGAATCAATCTCAGAGGAATCATCCAGTTGGGAGACTACCTGAGAACCCGAGGCGACAAGGTAGATTTCGTGAAACTAGAGAAGTGGCTTGCCAAGCTCCGCATCCAGCGCATCGCCCAGCTGGAAGGAAGCGTGCTCATCATCTTCTTCGATTTTGAACAGGACGAAATCCCATTCGTTCATCACATAGAAAGAGGCGCCTACAAGCTGACGCTCCGTTCGCTCTACTATAATATCATGGATCAGCAGGCCATTCAGTTTGAGCAGACCAGCAGCGGCTTTGTACGCACCACGGGGGGAACCATGCGCAAGAATCTGCGCCGCAGCATGCGCTATCTGCAATACGCTCCGATAGAAACCATGAGCAATTTCATGAACAATTTCTTCCGTTCATTATCTGAGATTGAAGAATAAATTTCAGTAAGGATTGAAGGGGTTAACCTGGGATTCATCAGGACGAAGAGTAAAATATCTATAAAATTAATCTCTTAGTAGTACGATTTTCATCTGATTTTCGTATCTTTGCATCTATGAAAAAGTTATTTATCTCTATTATAGCATCCATTATTGCCTTGGGAGCCCATGCCCAGGTGCAATGCGAAGACACTTGTCGGCACGTTCACGGCATCGACTTGAGTCATTATCAGGGCAACGTGTTCTGGGAAACCGTGGGCGACAACTCTAAGATGGCTTACGTTTATCTGAAAGCTACCGAGGGCGGAACCAACATCGACAGCAAATACAAGAAGAATATCGACCTGGCTCATCGCTACGGAATGAAAGTAGGTTCTTATCATTTCTACAGACCCCGCATCCCACAGCAGACGCAGTTGGAAAATTTCAAGGCACAATGCCGTCCGGGAGATCAGGACCTCTTGCCTATGATTGATGTGGAGACGAAAAGCGGCATGAATACAGAAGAATTCTGCGATTCGCTCTTTAAGTTTCTGCATCTTGTAGAGAAAGCATATAAGCAGAAACCCCTCATCTATACGGGAGCCAATTTCTATGACAACTATCTTCTAGGCAAGCTAGACAGCTACAAGCTGATGATTGCCCAGTATACGAAGCGCATCCCTGTATTGCGCGATGGTAGAGATTTCGAAATGTGGCAATATACGGGTAAGGGCAAACTCAACGGAATAAACGGCTATGTTGACAAAAGCCGTTTCATGGGGCGCCACAAGCTCAGAGAAATCAGATTCAGACATCGATAGTACTTGGAACCCTGAACTTGGAACTTTATGATTAGCTTCAAGGTAAAGAGTGGATAAGGTCTGGAAGTAGAGAAGCATGAATTATATAAGTAAATTAATAAACACAAAATAGAATTATGGCAATTATAAAATGTCCGGAATGCGGACGCCAAATTAGCGATAAAGCACCTACCTGCCCTAGTTGCGGAGTAGAAATAGCAGGCAAAATTACCAAATGCCCAAATTGTGACGAGATTTATTTCAGCAACCTGGAAATGTGTCCTAACTGCCATGAGCTGAATCCTTCGCTCACAAGAATGACGCCTCCGACAGGAATGAGCCAGCAGACTCCTGCCAGCCAGGCTTCTATGACTCAGCAGCAAGAAGCTGAAAACGCAGCCAGACAGAATGCAATCAGACAAGAAGAAATTCGCCGCCAGGAGGCTCTCAGGCAGCAGGCTCGTCCTCAGACACCTGTCAGAACAGCAACACCTCCTACTCCACCGGTTCCACCGGTTCGCCCACAGCAAACCCATTCTCAGAACGGCGGAAACGGAGAAAGAACGCAGGCAGAGAAAAAGAGCGCTCGTGGCGTCATCATCATCTCTCTGATTTTCGCCTTCCTCGTTTGTGGCATTTTCTACTATTTCTATGATAGTGCCAATAAGAATAAGGAACTGGAAGCTTACGAGTATGCGATGCAGAGTAGCGACCCGATGGTTCTGCAGAGTTACCTAGATACTTACAAAGATGCTGACGAGGCGCATCGTGATTCCATCATGGCTCACCTCGAACTTCTGAAACAGACCGATCAGGACTGGACCAACGCCGTAGTAAGCGGTTCGAAAGAGGCCCTGCAGGCTTATCTCGACAAATACCCAAACAGTCCACACAAGCAGGAGGTTTTGAACAAGATAGATTCCATCGACTGGAATGTGGCAAAGAATGCTGATAATGTAGAAGCTTACCAGGCTTATCTCGCCGCTCATGCTGACGGTTCGCATATCGAAGAGGCTGAGAATGCGATGAAGAAAGCCAAGAGCAGAGATTTGCAGCCTGAAGAGAAAGATATGGTAAGCAGTCTGTTCCGTCATTTCTTCCAAAGCATCAATACCCGCGATGCTGATGGTTTGCAGGCTTCATGCGAGGACATTCTCTCTTCGCTTCTGGGTAAGAATTCTGCTACCAAGGCAGATGTTGTTACCTTTATGAATAAGCTTTATAAGGAAGATGTGACCAACCTGAACTGGTTCCTCACCAACGATTATAAGATTAAGAAGCGCGAGGTGGGTGACGAAGATTATGAATATCAGGTTCAGTTCTCAGCACGTGAGGAAGTTCAGCTTACCGACGGTACTAAGAAAACCAACCATTTCAAAATCAACGCAACCGTTTCGCCAGACGGCAAGGTTTCTGCGTTCAACATGTCGAAGATTAATGCCGCAGAATAGAATAAAAAACGCCCTGCAAGATCAGGAACTTCATTTCTGAATGTTCCCTTCTTGCAGGGCGTTTTCTTTTTACCTTCATGTTTCGGGAAGGTTCTCATGTCCGAGAACCCGTTCCCTTCTTTTAGAAATTACTTTGCATCCTTCATCTGACGGAGCAAATCTTTCTGCTTATCATTCAACCCGGTTGGCAACTTCACGTTGTAAGTAATCATCAGGTCGCCAAAGGTTCCGTCACCTCGGTCGTATCCTTTTCCGCGAACACGAACCTTCGTGCCATTCTGCGTTTCCGGCTTAATCTTCAGTTTGATTTTAGAGCCATTACTCAATTTAATGATTCCTTCGCCGCCCAGCAGAGCCGTATAAAGGTCGATATTCACATTCATGTTCATTTCGCCGTTATTGGCACGACCATTCTGTCCGCAACCGCCGCCACAACCACCAGTACCGAAATCAGCACCAGCTCCGTAGCCAGCACCATTAAAGCCGCTACCATAACCGGCAGAACCATTAAAACCGCCAAAATTGCCGGAACCGAATCCTTCAGCAGACTGCTGGCTTCTGCCACGACCTCCGAAGAGATTTTCGAAGAAGCTGGAGAAACCTCCGCCTCCGCCAAACTGGCTGAAGTCGAAACCCTCGAATGGATTTCCACCTGCTCCACCATAGCTTCTGGAACCGCCTGCACCACCAGCTCCGCCGAAACCGCCGAATGCATCAGCATTCTTCCATTGTTCGCCATACTGGTCGTATTTAGCACGCTTATCTGGGTCAGAAATCACCTCATACGCCTCGTTCAGCGCCTGGAACTTAGCCTTCGCCTTCGGGTCGTTAGGGTGCAAATCTGGGTGAAACTGTTTTGCACGTTTACGATACGCAGCTCTCACATCCTTCTGCGGAATGTTCTTGTCTACGCCGAGAATCTTGTAATAATCAACAAATGCCATATTATAAAACCTCCTATTTTTTAGTTTTTAAAAAATATCCAACAAAAAGTATGCCTATTTAAGTTCTTTTTTGTACTTTTGCAGAGAAAATAAGAAACAGAGCTCAACTGATGGGCTTTCATTACTCAAAAGTAATACATTAATTTATATGAAACAATTATTTGCTGCGCTTCTTCTGGCGCTAACTTTCAATTCACAAGCGATGGCACAACAACGTACCGTAAAACTGAGAGTGATAGAGACAAGCGATGTGCACGGCTCTTTCTTCCCTTACGATTTCATCAACCGTAAGCCAAAAGCAGGAACCTTGGCGCGCGTTTCTTCCTACGTCAATAATTTGCGAAAAGACTACAAGGATAACCTTATCCTCTTGGAGAATGGCGATATTCTGCAGGGACAGCCTACCTGCTATTATTATAATTATGTAAACACAGAGGCTAGAAACGTGGCTGCCGATGTGGTAAACTACATGAAGTATGATGCGCAAGTGTTTGGCAATCATGATGTTGAAACGGGTCATCCAGTTTACGACAAATGGATAAAAGAACTCAATTGCCCAGTTCTAGGTTCCAACATCATCAGCACTTCTACAGGCGAGCCATACGTTAAGCCTTATCTCATCCTGAACCGCGAGGGCGTGAAGGTGGCAGTCTTGGGAATGATTACTCCTGCCATTCCAAACTGGCTCACGGAGAATCTCTGGAGCGGACTGAAATTTGAAAATATGGTAACAAACGCCCGCAAATGGGTGAAATATCTTCAGGAGAATGAGAAACCGGATGTCATCATCGGCCTCTTCCACAGCGGAAAAGACGGAGGCATCCAGACTGCCGAATATGATGAAGACGCCTCTATCAAGGTGGCAAAAGAAGTGCCGGGCTTCGACCTCGTTCTCTTCGGCCACGACCATACGCGCGACAACGAAACCGTAACCAATACTGATGGAAAGCAGGTGGTTTGCCTGGATCCTGCCAACAACGCCATTAGCGTGGCTGATGCTGAAATAACCCTCACCCTCAACAAGAAAAAGGTGAACGGAAAGAAGCAGCTGGTGGTAACTGACAAAAAGGTGACAGGCAAGATTGTGGATGTGACAGATTGTCCTATCGACGAGGATTTCATGAAGACTTTCGAACCTCAGATTGCGGAAGTAAAGAAATATGTGGGCAAGCAGATTGGCAACTTCAAGACTACCATCTACAGCCGCGACCAGTTCTTCGGCAGTTCTGCCTTCAACGATTTCATCCTCAACCTCCAGTTGCAGATGACAAAAGCCGACATTTCGTTTAACGCTCCTCTTCAGTTCAATGCGGTTCTGAAAGCCGGCCCAATCTGTGTGAGCGACATGTTCAATCTCTATAAATATGAGAACCAGCTCTACGTAATGCGCATGACGGGCGAAGAAATCAGAAAGCATCTGGAAATGAGTTACGACCTCTGGGTGAACACCATGAAGAGCCCGGACGACCATCTCCTGCTGCTCGATGAGAAGACCGTTGGCGACCAGCAACGCCTCGGCTTCAAGAATCTCTCGTTCAACTTTGATAGTGCTGCGGGAATCGATTACGAAGTTGACGTAACCAAGCCAGATGGCGAGAAGGTGAAAATTCTGCGCATGAGCAACGGCGAACCTTTCGATGAGAAGAAATGGTACAAGGTAGCCGTTAACAGCTATCGTGGAAATGGTGGCGGTGAACTCCTTACCAAGGGTGCCGGAATCCCGAAAGACAGTCTTGAAAGCCGAATTATCTATCGCAGCAAGCGCGACCAGCGTTACTATTTGATGGAAGAAATTGAAAAGATGGGAACGGTTGATGCAAAACCAAACAACAACTGGAAGTTTGTGCCGGAAGCATGGACCAAGCCTGCTGCCCAGCGCGATTTCGAATTGCTGTTCGGAAAGAAGCAATAGCTCCTCGAAATGCTTTTGGAAAAGCATATTATAAAGTTCAAAGTAAAAAAGCAAATAAGTTCAAAATAAAGAATGAAGTATTGGTTTATATTTTGCAAGACTGATCTCTTGCTCGAAAAGAAAGAAGACGGAACCTATACGATTCCTTGTTCAGAAGAGAGTCCAATCCCAACAAAGCCTTGGACTCACATTCTCAACATTTCCCCAATGGAAGACGGAACAGCGGTGAAGACCTTCACCATTCCTGAGCCCGTTACCGGCAATCCGAAGTACGAAATGTGCGGTTTGCGCCCTAGTTTCTACAAACTCTCTCCTGCCCTTTACCAGAAAGCAGGAAAGTGTCAGGAGCTCAACTATTGGGACATGAATACCCAATTCTGCGGCGTTTGCGGAGCTCCGATGAAAATGGCAACCGACATCAGTAAGAAATGTACAGAATGCGGCAAACAGGTCTGGCCTTCGCTTGCCACAGCCATCATCGTTCTGATTAAGAAAGATGATCAGGTCTTGCTGGTACACGCTCGCAATTTCAAGGGAAATTTCGACAGTCTCGTGGCTGGTTTCGTTGAGACTGGCGAGAATTTGGAAGAGGCGGTTCATCGTGAAGTAATGGAAGAAACCGGTCTGACTATCAAGAACTTGAAATATTTCGGTTCCCAGCCTTGGCCTTATCCGAGCGGTCTGATGATTGGCTTCTCGGCAGAATATGTAGATGGAGAAATTCATCTTCAGAAAGAAGAGCTCTCTCGTGGTAAATGGTTCACGAAAGAGAATCTCCCTATTCTCCCAGAGAAACTTTCCATCGCCCGAAAACTCATCGACGCCTGGCTGGCGGACAAACTCTAAAAGTGCGGATAAACTCTAAAAAATGATGAAAGAGAAACTTTGGAATGCAAACTACATCAAGGTGATGACTACCAACTTTCTGTTGTATTTCGCCTTCTATCTGCTCACACCTTTGCTCCCTCTCTATCTGAGCGAAAATTTTGGAGCCACGAAAGATGTGATTGGAATTGTGCTGAGCGGCTATACGGTTGCCGCCCTCATCATTCGTCCGTTCAGCGGATATGTGGTTGACAGCTTTTCGCGCAAGAAGGTTCTGATGGTCTGTCTCTCGGCCTTCGCCATCTTCTTTGCCGGCTATATTGCAGCCAGCACCATCCTGATGTTTGCCATTTGCAGAACCCTGCACGGAGGTCCGTTCGGAGCCGTAACGGTTGCCAACAGCACCTGCGCCATCGACGTTCTTCCGGCAAGTAGGAGAAATGAAGGAATCGGACTCTACGGACTGAGCAACAATTTTGCCATGGCAATTGCTCCATCCATCGGAATCTATCTCCATAATGCGGTAGACAGTTACATGATTCTCTTCTGGATAGCTTTCATCGTGGCGATTGCCTCAGTTGTGATTGCAGGAACCATCCGCCTCCCCGAAAAGGAAATCGTTAAGAACAAGGAGAAGCTTTCTCTCGACCGCTTCTTCCTGACGCGTGCCTGGCTCCTTGCCATCAACATCGCCATGTTCGGTTTCTGCTGGGGCGTTCTGAGCAATTATCTCGCAATCTACAGCAAGGAGGAACTCGGAATTACGGGCGGAACGGGCACTTATTTTGCCCTTCTTTCCATGGGTCTGTTCCTGTCAAGATTGCAGGGAAGAAAAGCCTTGAGCCAGGGCAAACTTACCCAGAATGCGGTCGAAGGAATGCTGCTTTCGCTTGTTGGTTTCATCATCTTTGTTGCCGTCAAGCACCCGGTAGCCTATTATCTTTCGGCTTGTCTCATCGGCCTGGGCAACGGTCATCTTTACCCAGCCTTCCTCAACATGTTTATTAATGTGGCTCGTCACAACCAGCGTGGAACGGCAAACAGCAGCATTCTTACAGGTTGGGATTTGGGCTTCGGAATCGGCTGTCTGCTAGGCGGAGTTGTGGCAGAACATTTCGGTTACAACGGAACATTCTGGATGGTTGCTATAGAAAATGCAGCTTCCGTTCTCCTCTTCTTCGCCGCTTCAAAACAATTCTTTGAGAAGAGACGTAGAGAATAGAAAACAGTTAATAAAGAGAAATATAAGATTATGAATAAAAAAAGAGCACTTCATCCGAGACAGAAGAAAATCTCAGGCGAAGTGCTCTTATTTTTATCTTACTTTTCTGTTTTTAGAAAGGAAGATCATCTGCGCTACCACCCTCTGCTGCAGGAGCTGCAGGCTGAACTGGAGGGAATGCTGCAGTTGCGCCATTAGCAGGAGCTGCTGGCTGAGCAGGAGCTACAGGAGCACCTACTGGAGGAAACGCACCTGGCTGCATTCCGCCCATAGCACCAGCTACGGCGTTAGGGTCAACACGCTGGATGTTCCAGGCACGGATGCTGTTGAACCAACGGCCCTGATACTCGTGAGCATCAATATCGAAAGAAACCAGGAGTTCCTCACCACTCTGAATGTTGAACTGAGCCAGACGGTCTGCTCCGAAAACATCAAAGCACAATTTCTTTGGATACTGCTCGTGGGTTTCAATTACGAACGACTGAGCTTTCCACTCTCCTCTTGCAGAGACGCCGCTTCTTTCAGGCAAAACGGCAATAACCTTTCCTTGTAATTCCATATGATAATATTTAAAGTTTTTCCTTTGTTTAAAGGGTGTTTTTTTCTTTCTGACTGCGAAATTACTAAAAATAGTTCAAAAACTAGAACTTTTCTCCAATTATTTTTGCTTATCAGCGATATTTTTTGTATTTTTGTGCTCAATTAGGTGATATTGCCTAATTAAATTAAGGTGAAACAGAAAACAAAATAAAATTTAAATAAAATACTCATGAGATTTACAGTATCAAGTTCTGCATTGAGCAGCAAGCTCAACATGCTCGCAAAAGTGATTGGAAGCAAGAATTCGTTGCCAATCCTCGATTGTTTCCTTTTCCAAGTTGCTAACGGTGAAATGAGCATCACGGCTAGCGATAGTGATAATGTCATCAAGAGTACACTCGCTCTTACCGACCACGATGGAGAAGGTGAGTTTTGTGTGCCTAACCGCGTTATCCTCGATGCGTTGAAGGAACTGCCTGAGCAGCCTCTTCACTTCGATGTGGATGCTGCCGGAGAAGCCGTTGCCATCAAGATTGTTTACCAGAACGGTCTTTACAACTTCACAGGTCAGAGCGCAGAGGAATATCCTCGCACACAGAGCATGAACGATGCTTGCACCACCGTTTCTTTGCCTACAGAAATGCTGATCAACAACATTTCACGCTCGCTCTTCGCTACAGCCAACGATGAGTTGCGCCCTGTCATGAACGGTATTTATTTCGACCTGACAGCAGATGCTCTCGCTATAGTAGCAAGCGATGGTCACAAGCTGGTTCGCAGCAAGAACTTCACTATCAAGAGCGAATCTCCTTCAGCATTCAACTTGCCTAAGAAGCCAGCTTCTCTGCTGAAGAACATTCTGAGCAAGGACGGCGACGACGCTATCATCAAGTTTGATGACCGAAGCGCAGAAATCCAGTTTACTGACGGCGTTATGAGATGCAGACTGATTGATGGCCGCTACCCTAACTACAACTCTGTCATTCCAAACAACCCTAACGAGGTTACAGTAGACCGCAGAGGCTTGCAGAGTGCTTTGCGCCGCGTATTGCCATTTGCAAGCGAGAGCAGCCAGCTCATCCGTTTCCACATCGAGTCAGGCCGTTTCGAGGTTTCTTCTGAGGATATTGACTTCTCAACATCTGCAAAGGAACAGTTGTCTTGCGAATACAACGGCTCTCCTATAAGCATCGGCTTCAAGGGAAGCAGTCTGATGGAAATCCTGAGCAATCTCACCAGCGACAACATCATCATCCAGCTGGCAGACCCAAGCCGTGCCGGAATCATCGTACCAGCAGAACAGCCTGAGAACGAAGATATTCTGATGCTCATCATGCCTATGCTCCTTAACGACTAAAGGAGCACGGGCTTTCTCTGAAACAACAAAAAGAAAAGTATTTCTACAAAAATGAAACTCAATTTAACAAAGCCTCTGATCGTGTTCGACCTGGAGACAACCGGTCTTGACATGATCAAGGATCGTATTATACAGATTTCTTACATCAAGGTAATGCCTGATGGAACTGAAGACCGCAAGAACCTCTATGTAAATCCTTGCAAGGAGATTCCTGCCGAAGTAGTTGCCCTTACAGGCATCAGCAACGAAGATGTAAAAGATGCGCCAACCTTCAAGCAGCTGGCTGCCACATTAGAGAAGGAATTTACAGGTTGCGATTTCGCAGGCTACAATTCCAACCACTTCGATGTACCGATGCTCGCAGAAGAATTCCTGCGTGCTGGAATCGACTTCGATTTCAACAAGTGCCGTCTCATCGATGCGCAGACCATCTTCATGAAGATGGAACGCCGTAACCTGGCTGCTGCCTACAAGTTCTATTGCGGCAGAAAGATGGAGGAAGATTTCGAAGCTCATCGTGCAGATCAGGATACAGAGGCTACTTACCGCGTGCTCATGGGCGAGCTCGACAAGTATGCTCCAGGCGTGCAGGACGAACCTGAGCGCGTGCTCAACAACAATATGGATGAACTTGCCGATTTCTCTAAGCAAAAGGATAATGTAGATTTCGCCGGACGCATCGTTTGGGAAGAGGTAAAAGACGCCCAGGGCAACGTTGTAAACGATGAGAACGGAAATCCTTTGAAGCACGAAGTATTCAACTTCGGTAAATACAAAGGATGGGATGTGGCTGAGATTCTGACCAAAGACCCGGGTTATTTTACATGGGTCTTGGGAAGCGATTTCACCAACAATACCAAGCAGGTGCTTACCCGCATCCGCCTTCGTGAATTCAACAAGAGAATGGGAAAATAATTGTTACCGGGCTTTCGCAAGCAGTTGAAGAACAAACCTCTTGCGAAACTCGGATTTATTTCTTAACAGTTAGAAAAATTCATGTTAAAAGGAAAGAAAATCGTATTGGGTATTACGGGCTCTATTGCAGCCTACAAGTCTTGCCTCATCATACGAGGTCTCATCAAGCGCGGAGCCGAAGTGCAGGTGGTCATTACGCCTGCAGGAAAGGAGTTCATCACTCCCATCACCCTTTCGGCTCTTACGCATAAGCCTGTGGTAAGCGAATTCTTCTCGCAGCGCGATGGAACCTGGAATTCGCACGTAGACTTAGGTCTGTGGGCCGACGCCATGCTCATCGCTCCTTGCACAGCCTCTACCATGGGAAAGATGGCTCACGGAATTGCTGACAACATGCTCATCACAACCTATCTGTCGATGAAAGCGCCTGTTTTCATCGCTCCAGCCATGGACCTCGACATGTATAAGCATCCTTCTACCCAAGCCAACATGAAAACACTTCTGGGCTATGGAAATCACATCATAGAACCCGAAGTGGGATTCCTGGCAAGCGGACTGGAAGGAAAGGGACGCATGGAAGAACCTGATATTATCGTAGAATGCCTTGACAGATTCTTCGATGAACAGGCTCAGCAGAATGCGAAGACCGATGAAGCTGCATCAGAAAACTGCAAGGAAAAAGAAAGCGATAAGCTCGATTTGAAAGGCAAGAAGATCATGATTACAGCCGGACCAACTTACGAAAAGATTGACCCGGTACGTTTCATCGGCAATTATTCTTCCGGCAAAATGGGCTTTGCCCTTGCTGAAGAGTGCTGCCGTCGTGGTGCTGAGGTTACGCTGGTTGCAGGTCCGGTTTCGCTCAGCTGTTCCGAAGCCATTCATCGCATCGATGTAGAAAGTTGCGAGGAAATGTATCAGGCTGCCACTAAAGCTTTTGCCTCAACCGATGTAGCCATTCTCTGTGCTGCTGTTGCTGATTTCAAGCCAAGCGAGATTGCTGACAGGAAAATCAAGCGCGAGAAAGATGATCTGGAACTCCGCCTCGTCCCTACTCACGATATTGCTGCAGCCCTTGGCAAGATGAAACAAAAACATCAGAGAATTGTGGCTTTCGCCCTGGAAACCAACGATGAAGAGGCTAATGCACAGAAAAAACGCAAAAAGAAAAATGCCGATTTCATCGTGCTTAACTCTACTCGCAATCCGGGAACCACATTCCGTACGGATGACAACCAGATAACGATTATTTCTGAAGAGGGTAAGAAAGAATATGAGAAGAAACCGAAAACTGAAGTGGCTCGTGACATTATCAACGAGCTGGCTCATCTCTTGTAGCCCCATCACATCAGCCGCTCAGGAGTTACAGGCTAAGATTAACATCAACCATGCCCAGATTCAGGGCACGGAAAACCGGGTATTCGATAATCTGCAGCAAACTCTTGAGCAGTTTGTGAACGACAGGCAATGGACGAATCTTCAATTCAGGAAGAACGAGCGCATCGTGTGCAACTTCAATATCACGGTAAGCAAGTATGATAAAGACCAGAATATCTTTACCTGCAAGGCGCTCATCCAGGCCAACCGTCCCGTCTACAATTCAGCCTATACGTCCACCTTATATAATAATGTGGATGAAAACTTCACGTTCAAGTTTGCCGAGTTCGACCAGCTGGAGTTTGCCGAAGAGCGGATTGACAACCAGCTAACGGCTCTACTCGCCTACTATGCTTACCTCATCATCGGTTTAGATCTTGACAGTTTTGCGCCTAAAGGTGGTGAAGACATTCTGCAACGTTGCATGAACCTCACCAACAACGCCCAGAATCTGGATTTTCCGGGCTGGAAAGCGTTTAGTGACAACAGAAACCGGTTCGCCATTATTTCCGATTATCTCGACGGAGCCATGGAGCCTTTCAGAATGCTGCAATACAACTATTACAGAAAAGGGCTCGATGAAATGGCGAATAATGTGGAACGAGGCAGAACTGAAATCACCAACACCCTGCTCCAGGATCTGAAGAAGGCACGTACAGACAGACCGCTCAGTCTGCTGCCACAAATCTGGACCGACTATAAGAAGGACGAGCTTGCTAACATCTATCAGAAACATGGCACTCAGAAAGAGAAAGAAAGCATTTATGAGCTGCTCTTCTCCATTAATCCTTCTCAAAACTCATATTGGGACAAAATCAAGGAATAAGGCTACATGCAGAATGATTCGAGGCAACTTCCCGGACGATAAAGCAAAGATTCTTCATAGGTAGGTTAAGTTCCTTTAAAACAATAAGATAAGAAATTATGCTCAAGCAATTATACATCAAGAATTTCACGTTGATTGACGAGTTGGACATTCCTCTTTATCCAGGATTCTCAGTCATCACGGGCGAGACGGGTGCCGGAAAGAGCATCATTCTCGGAGCCATCGGACTGCTCCTGGGCAACCGTGCAGACAGCAAGGCCATCAAGGCAGGAAGAGACCGATGCGTGATTGAAGCCCACTTCGACCTGTCAAAATACGGAATGCAGGATTTCTTCGATGCTAACGATATTGATTATGATGCAGAAGACACCATCATCCGCCGCGAACTGACTGCTGCCGGAAAGAGCCGTGCCTTCATCAACGACACGCCCGTCCCCCTGAGCAAGATGAGAGAACTGGGCGAACAGCTCGTCGATATTCATTCGCAGCACCAGAACCTCCTGCTGCAGAAGGAAGACTTCCAGCTCAGCGTGGTCGACATTATTGCCCACGATGAAAAGCAGAAGAAGGCTTATCTTGCCGAATACAAGAACTATAAAAAGGCTAAGCAACAGCTGGAAGACCTGAAAGCGGAAATCGCAAAGAACAGGGAGAACGAGGAATTCATGCGCTTCCAGTTTAAGGAACTGGATGACGCTAACCTGCAGGAAGGCGAACTTGAGCAACTGGAACAGGAAGCAGAAACCCTGAGCCATTCTGAAGACATCAAGACTGCTCTCTATGAAGCAGATAATGCACTCTCGGGCGAAGACGGCAGTATTCTCGACAAACTGAAGAATGCAGCCCAGCAGATTGACAACATCAAGGAGGTTTATCCGGATGTGAAAGAGGTGGCTGAGCGAATGCAGAGCAGCTATATAGAACTCAAGGATATTGCCCAGGAAATAAGCGGAAGCGTTGACAATATAGAGTTCGACCCGAACCGGCTTGAAACCATCAATTCCCGGCTTGACCACCTCTACTCGCTCCAGCAGAAATTCCATGTGGAAAATGTAGAGGAACTCATCGCCACTCGCGAGCGAATCAACGAACAGCTACAGCACATTGATAATGGAGATGAAGACATAGAAGAGCTGGAAAAGCAAGTTGCCCTTCTGCTTGCCAAGGCTGAAAAGCTGGCTGGTGAACTGACTGCCATCCGAACAAAATCGGCTAGAAAGATAGAAGAAGAAATGAAGAAACGTCTCATTCCTCTGGGAATTCCAAACGTCCGCTTCGAAATTTCATTCTCCGCCAAGCCGCTCAGTTCTGATGGTGTTGACAAGGTAAATTTCCTGTTCAGCGCCAATAAGAGCACGCTTCTCCAGCCGGTGAGTCAGGTTGCTTCTGGTGGAGAAATCGCCCGCGTCATGCTTTCTCTGAAGGCCATGATCAGCGGCGCCGTAAAACTGCCAACCATCATCTTTGATGAAATCGACACGGGAGTAAGCGGTAAGACTGCTGAAAAGATGGCGGAAATCATGACAGAGATGGGCAACCTGAACCGTCAGGTTATTTCCATCACCCACCTGCCTCAGATTGCTTCCATGGGAACCCATCATTACAAGGTTCTGAAAGAAGAAACCGAAGAGGGAACTCTTTCTCACATGAAGGAACTCAACGAGCAGCAGCGCATAGAAGAAATCGCCCAGATGCTCAGCGGAAGCGACATTACGCCTGCTGCCCTGGCAAATGCTAAGGAGTTGCTCAATAAACACAAGCAACACAAAATAAGATTATGAAAAAAATAAATATGATCATGATGGGACTGATGCTCGGAGCATCGTCCCTCTATGCCCAGCCGGGTTCGGTCCAGAAACTGGCTAAGAGCGTTTTCACCTTGACTACTTTCAATCAGAAAGGCGACATTATCGCCTCTACCCAAGGTGTTTTTATCGACAACAAGGGAACGGCTATCAGCACCTTCAAGCCATTTGTCGGAGCTGTAAAGGCTAGCGTTGTTGACGCTTCCGGAAAATCGATTCCTGTTGAGGCCATCATGGGAGCCGACGAACTCTACGATGTGGCTAAATTCCGCATCAACGCCTCTACAGTTGCTGCCCCTATTGCAACCAAGGAATCGGCTGCTGGCGACAAGGTCTGGCTGGTTCCATATTCTATCAAGAAGCCGGCTTACCAGCAGGAGGACATCAGCAGCGTAGAGAAGTTCAAGACTACGTACAACTATTACATCTTCTCGAATAGTGCTCCCGAAAATGCAGTAGGTTGTCCGTTTGCCAACAAGAACGGTCAGGTCATCGGTCTGATGCACAGCAATGGTCAGGTTACGGCCATCGACGCCAACTACGCCAAGCAGCTGAAGGTAACCGGTCTTTCGAGTCTTGATGCAGCCCTTCGCGAAACCACCATCCGTACAGCTCTTCCTGATACAGAGAACGAAGCGATGACGATGATGACTCTGAAGAAAGGCCAGACTACAGCTGATGTGTATGCGAAATATAGCGATGAGTTTATCAGCAAATTCCCTACTTCAGCCTTCGGTTACAAGGAGAAAGCCGCTTATCTGACGGATAAGGCCGAATATGATGCAGCTGCCAAACTGATGGAAGAAGGCATTAAGAAATCGGCTGCCAAGGATGAGGCTCATTCCAACTATGCCGACCTGATTTATCAGAAGATTATTTACAAGGGCGATTCTGTTTATAAGGACTGGACGCTTGATAAGGCCATAGCTGAGGCTCAGAAGGCATACGAAATCAAGGCACAGCCTATTTATCGCCATCAGGAAGCGCAGATTAATTTTGTAAAGGGTGAGTATCAGAAAGCTTACGATACTTTCATGGATTTGACCAATACTTCACTTCTCAGCGGCGAACTCTATTTTGAGGCAGCCCAGGCTAAGAAGAATCTCAAGGCTCCAGCCAAGGAGATTGAGGTTTTGCTCGATAGTGCGGTAAGCGTTGGAAGCAAGACCGGAATGGTTGCGAATTATTATCTGGCACGTGGAGAATTTCTGAAGGAGCAGGGTGAATTCCGCCGCGCTATTCAGGATTATAATATGTACGATTCCATTGCCCGTCCTGTTTCGCCAGCCTTCTTCTACACCCGTTACCAATGCGAAACCAAGTTACGCATGTGGCAGCCAGCCCTGCTTGATATTGCCCGCACCTGTTACCTGGCTCCTAAAGAGCCTACTTATTTTGCAGAATGGGCAAGTCTCGACTTGCGTGTAAAGCGTTATGATGAAGGAATCAGCGCAGCCACCCATTGCATAGAGTTGGCTCCTGAATATGCTGACGGCTACCTTCTCTTAGGACTGCTCCAGAAGGAGAAAGGAAATAAGGAAGAGGCCATCAAGAACCTGAAGAAAGCCCAGGAACTCGGCGATTCCCGCGCTGGAGAATATCTCAAGAAAGTGAAGTAATTATTTTAGTAATAAGTAAGAAAGTCCGTAAGCATTTTAGCAGAACGCCTACGGACTTTCTTTTACATTTTAGTCATGTGGTAACCCAGCATTTTTAGCTCTACGGCTATTCCCATAAGGAACATCTGGTGAAGGGCGGCAACGAAACCACGGAAGGCTTCCTCGCTTCCAGGCTGCAGATTCAGATGAATCAGCTTGCTGTAAGAGCGCGAAGCACATTCTGCCACTACATTCGTAACAGCCTTATGCGCTTCCTCATTCAGCAGCAGAACCTTTTCGCAGATGTAATCATCCATGTGGTCGAAATCTATTCTGTCACGAAGATATTCATAATGATTCTCTACCTTGCTGTAGAGTTCCCAATCCTCATCCCAATACTTGGCAAGCGCCATTCCTACATACATGATCCAACCCAATGAAACCGTAGGATATTTGGCAAACTCGCGAATCGCATCAGGCAGATAACTCTCGCCTACTTTCTGCCACAGCTCTTCCAAATCCGGAGCTTCCGGCAAATGAGCGTCTACCTTATCAATACCCAGCAGATATTGATAAAGATCTTCCTTGAAGACAGCTTCAAAATTCTTTTTCTCTTCCATTTATCTTTTCTTTTTCTAATATTTTTTTACTGAACTCTGCAAACCCTGATTCCTATTTGCACCGGATGTTTATGCATGTAAGTATAAAGTGTCATCGGTTCATCAATCACCTTCTTGTGAATGCTGCTGGCGTTGAGCAGATGCAATCCGTCTTTGTGCCAGGAGGCAATACCGATGTGGGTTGTGTCGAGACCCTTTTTGTTGGTAATGATGGCGATAATGTCACCATCATGAATAGCGTTGCGGAAAACTGCCGTGTTGGCAATCTTGCCCTTCGGAACATAACGGTAACGCTTGCCGTTCACACTCTGTTCCAGTTTTCTGATTCCCGATTTCCATTCCGGATGAGCCTTAAGCATCTTATAGCTCGAAACATGCGTACTCATCCAGTTGATGTTCACGGTCTGAACGGCCGAGAAAGGAGGATTGGGCGCAATATTCTTCACGATTTCCTCGCGCTCGTTTGCATCCATCCAAATCGTGAAATAATGCTGGCGCTTCACATAGGAAACCTCTCCGCCCACATAACGCACATTCCGGAGATGTTCACAGAAAGCCGAGAAAGAAGTCTCATTCTTCTTGGCGCATAGGGTGAGCGCCGTTACCATCTCTACGTATGTGGTGCAGTCCAGCTCACGGGTGTTCACGATGAGCACCTCTTCCTTCGTTCGGTCCAGCGTGCCGCCCACATAAGGAACGCCCGCCATCTGCTTGCCGAACCAAAGCATCCAACTGGCTGGTTTCTTCTTCATCGCCCTTGCCTGCTGCAGCAGTCCTACAATCCGCAGACTGTCCTGCCGCTGATAAACCACATTCACCCTGGCTTCTCCCGGAACAGCCAGCACGCAAGCCAGCACGACAGCTGCCATTTTCGTAAATATTTTCATCTCTTCTCTTTTTATATGTTAATGATGACGTTTCCTGCCGAAGTTCACACCCACATAAATATTGAGTGAGCCAAACGAATTGTTGGTAGAAAACTGTTTTTTCTTATAGTTGTAGGAATGGATGATGGTGCTGGCGCCCGCGTACCAATGCGTGTTGTTCCACACAATACCGAAGCGGCCTATTCCATCCAGGTTCACATTCTTGAAACTGAAGTTGGTAATGTCCAGATGTTCCCTTTCATTATCCGATTTCGAGCGGTTGTAAGCCACACCTACCGAGAGCGAAGCGTTGAAGAGCCAGTTCTTGGCGAAAACCCAGTTGTAAGCATAGCCGCAGGTTACGTTCACATCGCTGTATTTCACCTTGCTGAACATCAGCGAACTGTCTATCTTGGCTTCCGGAGTTCCCCCGTTTGTCAGATTTTTATTCAGCTTTTCATCTACAAGATTGGTCAGTTTATCCCAGTTCACCTCCAGTTCATGCTCCGTGTAACCGATTCCCAGAAGCATGGAACCGGCACTTCTCCGCTGCACCGTACTCTGCGAATAGGCGGCAGGATAAGAGAAGCGGCGATGGTTGAAGATGTAATAAAGATTGAATCCCTTGATGCTCGATTTGAAACCGTCGAAAGGAGCCTTGCGGATAGGGGCACAATCGATGTGCTCACCCAGATTCATCCGCTGAACATGATAGTCATTTCCCGTCTGTCGCCAGAACAGGTCTATTCCCAGCAGACTGCTGTAGAGGCTCAGGTCAAACTCCTTTTTATTAGTGTGGTTATTCCTGAAATTAATGTGCTTCAGGTCGAACGTATAACCCAGAAACACCCATCGCCAGCCCAGATAAGGCCCCAGGCGGTAAGAAGGATCAGGCGAGAAGGAAATGCTCTGTCCTTCGCTGTTTCTGAGCGTATATTCCTCGTAGGTATTGGTGTTCTGCAGCATCACCGTATAATTGTAATGCTGGTCTTCTATATAAGCCGAATCCGTACTGTTGAATTCTCTGAAGAACCGGGTGAACACATCTCCCACCTGATGGAAGAAGGTTTTGCGATGGCGCTCTTTCACGAGGCTGTCCTGGGAATTGGACATGAACATCGTCTTGTTGAAGAGCGTTCCCAGCATGGTAGAATCCACGGACTCCCCTGCCCTTGCCGAAGTGCAGACAAGGGAACAGATAAATCCTACTATACAGAAACATCTCTTCATAACTTACGCTCTAATCCTGATGATGATTTTGTAAAAAATCAGTTCTTCCACAATACTCGGTCCAGCACCCAGTTGACAGCCGTAGCCGAAACGCTGGTGCAGTCGCATTTTCCTATTCCCTGCAGATGCTGAATCACACTCTTGATGAGCGGCAGCTGCACATAAGGCGGATTCGGAACCGTAATCAAGTTCTTTCCTTCGCTCGTAATCACTTCTATCGGCTGGTAAGTGAACACCGAGAATGAGAGCGAACCTTTCTCGCCAATCACCTCGATGCAGTCTTCCTTCGCACTCTCATGTCCCACGAAGCACCAGCTTCCGCTGCCCGGAATTCCACTCTCAAAGAAGAAGCACGCCGAGAGCGTATCTTCAGCCTGATAAAGATGCGCTCTGTTGGCAGGATAGCCGTGCGCACGGGTAATCACACCAAACAGATTCTGGAGCAAATCTATCTGATGAGGAGCCAGGTCGTAGAAATAGCCGCCGCCCGCAATATCCGGCTGCAGTCGCCAAGGCATTTCCTTGCCGCTCTGAAAGTCGAGATCGCGCGGAGGAACCGAGAAGCGCACCTGAACATTCACCACGTTACCGATGGTTCCGCTCTCGATAATCTCCTTCACCTTCTGGAAGTAAGGAAGATAACGGCGATAGTAAGCTACGAAGCAGGGAACACCCGTCTGCTCGCTGATGCGGTTGATGCGGATGCAGTCGTTGTAGCTCGCTGCCAGCGGTTTCTCTATATAGCAGGGTTTGCCCGCACGCATCGCCATGATGGCAAAGATGGCGTGAGAAGAAGGTGGCGTGGCGATGTAAACAGCATTCACATCGGGGTCTTCTATCAATTCCGATGCATCCGTGTACCATTTGCGCACATGATGGCGCTCAGCATAGCTGCGTGCCTTGTTCTCGCTTCGGCTCATCACAGCCACCACCTGCGAACCCTCCACTTCGTTGAAAGCCGGTCCGCTTTTCTTTTCGGTTACTTCTCCGCAGCCGATAAATCCCCAATTAATCTGTTTCATTCTCTGTTGGTTTATTCTCTCCCGAAAGATTATTCTCCGGCGAGCGATTTGTTGATTTCGTCAATATAGTCGAGCACCTCGTCGCGTCCCATCTTCTTTTCACTACTGGTTATGAAATAAGGTGGAAGTGCTTCCCAGCGGTCTTCCAGCGCATGCATCCATTTCTCCGCATTCATGCGAGCCTTGACCGGACCCAACTTGTCGGCCTTGGTAAAGACGATGCAGAAAGGAACGCCGCTCTCGCCCAGCCAGTCTACAAACTCGCGGTCTATCTTCTGCTGGTCGTGGCGCACGTCGATGAGCACAAAGACATTAGCCAACTGCTGGCGCTGCAGAATATAACTGCTTATCATTTGTTCAAGCTGCTTCTGAACGGTCTTCGAACGCTTGGCGAAACCATAGCCAGGAAGGTCAACCAGATACCATTCGTTGTTGATGATGAAGTGGTTGATAAGCAGCGTCTTACCCGGTGTGGCTGAAGTCTTAGCCAAACCCTTGTGGTTGCAGAGCATATTGATGAGGCTCGATTTTCCCACATTACTTCTGCCAATGAAAGCATATTCAGCCTTCGTATCTTTCGGACACATGCTCACTCGTGGAGCCGATATTGTAAATTCTGATTTCTTAATTTCCATTCTTTCTATTTTTCTTTTATAAATATTTATTATTAACGGCCGCACATCAACTAATCATAAAGTTCAATGTTCAACGCTCAAAGTTCAAAGTCTAGAGCATTTCAGCCAGTTCCAGCCATCTCATTTCCTTCTCATCAAGTTCATCCTTGATTTCAGGCAGGCGCTTGCTTTTCTCTGTCAGTTCCTCAACCGATAGATTTCCGCTGCAGAGTTCCTCTTCCAGCTTCTTCTGTTCCTCGGTCAGCGCATCTATTTCCTGGGTCAGCTGCTCATATTCGCGCTTCTCCTTGTAGCTCATCTTGCGCTTGTTCTCAAAATTGGCGTCGCGCTTGGCCGTGCCAGCTCCGTCGTTTTCTGCCGTTGCATTTCCGCTCTTTGCCGGTTTCGCCTGTTCCGCCTCGTCCTTCGCCTGCATCCGGCTCCATTCCCTGTACTGCGTATAGTTGCCTGGGAAATCCTGTATTTCGCCTTCGCCCTTGAAAACCAGCAGATGGTCTACTACCTTGTCCATGAAATAGCGGTCGTGGCTCACCACGATGGCGCAACCCGCAAAATCCTGAAGATATTCTTCCAGTACCTGCAGCGTCTGGATGTCGAGGTCGTTGGTCGGCTCGTCCAGCACCAGGAAGTTCGGATTCCTCATCAGTACCGTACAGAGGTAAAGCTTGCGCTTCTCGCCGCCGCTCAGCTTGTAAACGTAGTTGTGCTGCTCCTCGGGCGTAAAGAGGAAGAACTGCAGAAACTGCGAAGCCGTCATGTGCTTGCCGCCGCCCAGATCTATATAATCAGCAATCTCCGTGATCACGTCAATCACCTTCTGGTCTTCACGGAATTTCAGTCCCTCCTGCGAGAAATAGCCGAAGCGAACCGTCTCGCCGATGTCAAACTTGCCGCTGTCGGGCTGAACCTCGCCCAGCAGCATCTTGATGAAGGTCGATTTTCCCGTTCCGTTATTACCCACAATACCCATCTTCTCGAAGCGGGCAAAGTTGTAGTAGAAGTTGTCGAGAATCACCTTCTTCTGGCCCCTGTCGTCGAAAGCCTTGCTCACATACTGGCATTCAAAAATCTTCGAACCTATATAAACGGTAGAAGCCTTCAGCCTTACCTGCCTGTCTTCGATGCGCTGCTTCGCCACCTTCTCCAGCTCGTAGAAAGCATCCTCGCGGTATTTTGCCTTGTGTCCGCGAGCCTGAGGCTGGCGGCGCATCCAGTCGAGTTCCCTGCGGTAGAGATTCTTCGAGTGCTGAATTTCGGCTCTCAGATTGTCCATTCTCTCCTGCCTCTTCTCCAGATAATAGGCATAATTGCCGCGGTAGGTGTAGATGGTGCGGTCGTCGAGTTCCAGAATCGTATTGCACACCTTGTCCAGGAAGAATCGGTCGTGCGTAACCATGAAGATGGTCTTGTTGCCGCGGTTCAGATAACCCTCCAGCCACTCTATCATCTCCAGGTCCAGGTGGTTGGTCGGCTCGTCCAGCATCAGGAAGTCGGGTTCCGTTATCAGCACATTCGCCAGCGCCACTCGCTTCTGCTGTCCGCCGCTGAGCTGTCCCATCGGCTGTTCCAGGTTGGTAATGTGCAGCTGGGTGAGAATCTGTTTCGCCTTCAGCACCTTCTCCGGATCATCCTCATGATTGAAGCACGCCTGCAGCACACTTTCCTCCGGATCAAACTGCGGCGACTGCTCCAGATAGCCCACCTTCAAGTCGCGTCGGTAGATGATGTCTCCGCTCTCGTGTCCCTCTTTATCCATCAGCACCGACATGAGCGTAGACTTTCCCGTGCCGTTTCTCGCCACGAGTCCCACTTTCTGTCCTTCAGCGATAGAGAAGGAAATATTATCAAAAAGAACCTGTGCACCAAAGCGTTTGGTGAGGTTTTGAACGTCTAAATAGGGTATTTGACTAGCCATTTTTATTTTTTTTGTGCAAAGATAGGCAAAATATTTGGCAGAAACAAATTTTTTAATTATCTTTGCACACGAATTTATCAATCAATACCGTGTTTCCATTCAGAAACGCGACATTTCAGAAAAAAATCATTAATATACAATATATAATATATGTATAGCAAAGAAGAATTACAAGCAAAGAGTGTCGTTCAGTTGAAGGACATTGCCAAGGAACTGGGAGTCAAGGTAAAGAAGAGCGATAACAAGGAAACTATCGTCTATGCCATTCTCGACGCCCAGGCAGAACAGCCAGCTCCTGAAGCAGCCCCTAAGCGCAAGCGCACCCGCATTGCAACCAAGAAAGAAGACCGTGTCTATTCCGTACACGGTAATGAAGGAGAGAATTTCGACGTGCAGAAGAACCAGGTATTGGGTCCTAACGGCGGCGAGACTGCTCCTCAGGCTATGAACGAAACTGCCCCAGCCCCAGCGGTTGAGGAAGAAATCCAGTTCAGCCCGGCAGAGCAGAGTTTACAATCAGCTGCCCAGAAGCAGACTCTAAACCAATCAGGCGAAGACATCGAGGCTCAGGTACTTGCCAACTTCCCGAAACACCGCGGCAGAAGAAGCAAGGCAGAACTCGAAGCCATTGCAGAAGCCAGAGCAGCTGCCATCAGAAAGCATCAGGCAGTAAAAGCCGAGCTAGAAGCGCAGATGGCGAAAGATGCACAGGAGACGGCTAACCAGCAGGCTGCTACTGAGGCAGAACAGCAGGAAGAGGCAACAGCCGATAACCAGCAGACTGCTCCTGAGCAAGTTGCCGTTCCGGAAGAGCAGTTCTCTGCCGGAAACGCTGAGAGCGCTAACATCAGCGGTGATTTGCAGGCGATGCTCCAGGCTAAGATGAATGCACAGAACGCAGCAGCAGCAGCTCCGGCAGCAGCTCCGGCTCCAGCTGAGGAGGCAAAGGAAAAAGCTACTGAAAAAACTGCAACCGATAAGAAACAGGAGTCAGCTCCTATCCACTATACTGAAGGTATGAAGGTAGAACTCGATGCAGACGGAACCTGGAAGGGTGATCCGGGCGATGGAACCGATTTCATCCTGGTAGTCGACATTCCTATCGAAGACCAGGCTGCCATTCCTACTGTCGATATCTTCGACCGTCCTACCACTCCGCAGACTTCTCACCAGCACACACCTGCTGCTGCCCCTGCAGCCAAGAACAAGCAGGAAGCACCAGCCTACGATTTCAGCAATCTCGTGAAATCCAACGGTGTGCTCGAAGTGATTTCAGAGGGCTACGGATTCCTGCGCAGCAGCGATTACAATTACCTTTCTTCACCGGACGATGTTTATGTAGCATCCAGCTTCGTCAAGAAGTTCGGTCTGAAGACTGGCGATGTCATCGAGTGCAAGGTGCGTCCGCCTCACGAGGGCGAGAAATACTTCCCGCTCACCAGCATCATCAAGATCAATGGCCGTGACCCGTCAGAGGTTCGTGACCGTGTTCCTTTCGAGCACCTCACCCCACTCTTCCCTGATGAGAAGTTCAATCTCTGTGGCGACCGCCGCACCACCAATCTCAGCACCCGCATCGTAGACCTCTTCTCGCCAATCGGTAAGGGTCAGCGTGCGCTCATCGTGGCTCAGCCTAAGACCGGTAAGACCATCCTCATGAAGGATATTGCCAACGCCATCGCAGCCAACCATCCTGAGGCTTACCTCATGATGCTGCTCATCGACGAGCGTCCTGAGGAGGTTACCGACATGGCCCGCACCGTGAATGCAGAGGTTATCGCCTCTACCTTCGACGAGCCAGCAGAGCGCCATGTCAAGATTGCCGGAATCGTGCTCGAGAAGGCTAAGAGAATGGTAGAATGCGGACACGATGTTGTCATCTTCCTCGATTCTATCACCCGTCTCGCCCGTGCCTACAACACCACAGCTCCTGCATCTGGTAAGGTGCTCACCGGTGGTGTGGATGCAAACGCCCTCCAGAAGCCTAAGCGTTTCTTCGGTGCTGCGCGTAACATCGAAGGCGGCGGTTCGCTCACCATCATCGCTACTGCCCTCATCGATACAGGTAGTAAGATGGATGAAGTCATCTTCGAGGAGTTCAAGGGAACCGGTAACATGGAGTTGCAGCTCGACCGCTCACTCAGCAACAAGCGCATCTTCCCTGCTGTCAACCTCATTTCTTCGTCTACCCGTCGCGACGATCTGCTGCAGGACAAGACAACGCTCGACCGCATGTGGATTCTGCGCAAGTATCTGTCCGACATGAATTCTATCGAGGCGATGAGCACCATCCACAAGAATATGCAGCATACTCGCAACAACGACGAGTTCCTGCTCTCTATGAATTCATAACCCCTCATCCGAGTTTACCATATCTGAATATCCGGCAAAAGGCTCCGTTCATCGGCAGTCTTTACTAGATATAAAAGAAGAGAGATTTGAAAGAGAAGGGCAAGTTCCATTTTCGGGATTTGCCCTTCGTGTTTTTTTACTGTTTAAAATCATTAAAAAAATATCGCATTTCATTTTTTATTCGTATCTTTGCTTATCTTAAACACAGAGGGGGCGCAAAGCCCCAATATAAATAATGTATAACTTAAAATCAAACGAACCATGAGCAAATATTTTGCAGAATCAGAATTGATTATCAATGAAGACGGAAGCTGCTTCCACCTTCATCTTCGCCCGGAACAAGTGGCTGATAAAGTAATCCTCGTTGGCGACCCAGGTCGCGTAGCCCTCGTAGCCTCCCATTTCGATGAGAAGGAATGCGAAGTTTCAAGTCGGGAATTCCACGCCATCACCGGCACATATAAAGGCAAGCGAATCACTGTGCAGAGCACCGGAATAGGATGCGATAATATCGATATCGTAGTCAACGAGCTCGATGCGCTGAAGAACATCGATTTCAAAACCCGCACCGAGAAACCCGAGCACACCACGCTCACCCTCGTGCGCATCGGAACCTGCGGCGGCCTGCAGCTCAACTGCCCTGCCGGAACCTTCGTAGCCTCGCAGAAGAGCATCGGTTTCGACGGACTCATCAACTTCTATGCCCGTCGCAACGAAATCTGCGACCTCGAAACAGAGGCAGAATTCAAGCGCCAGGTAAAATGGAACGACCAGATTGGCAACCCATACTGTGTAGACAACAATCCGGAACTGCTCAACCAGATAGCCGGCGATGATATGGTTCGTGGAATCACCATAGCCTGTGGCGGTTTCTACGGACCTCAGGGCCGCGAACTCCGTGCCCCACTTGCCGACCCGGAACTTAATCAGAAGATTGAAGCATTCGAGTATAACGGTCTGCGTGTCAGCAACTTCGAGATGGAGAGTTCAGCCCTCGCCGGTCTTTCCCTTCTCCTCGGTCATAAGGCATTAACCTGCTGCATGGTCATCGCCAACCGCCGTGCCCTCAGCGCCAACACCGGCTACAAGAGCACCATCGACAATCTCATCAAGGTTGTATTAGATAGAATTTAAACAATAAAAAAATGAATCAAGAAGAATGTATCTGCGCCCTGGCAACCCCAGCCGGCGGTGCTATCGGAATTATCCGACTCAGTGGCTCCGACGCCATTACCCTCACCGACAAAATCTTCCAGTCTGCCAACGGCAAATCCCTGGAAGAAGCCAAGCCCTACACTCTGCATTATGGCGAAATCAAGGATAAGGATGGCAACACCATCGATGATGTACTGGTGAGCGTGTTCCGTGCACCCCACAGTTATACAGGCGAGAACTCCACCGAGATTTCCTGTCATGGCAGCCGATACATTCTTCAGCAGGTTCTCCATCGATTTACGGAGGTAGGATGTCGCCAGGCAGAACCGGGCGAATACACCCGTCGTGCCTATCTCAACGGCAAGATGGACCTCTCTCAGGCAGAAGCCGTAGCTGATCTCATCGCCTCTACCAACAAGGCAACCCACAAGATGGCGCTCAGCCAACTGAAGGGCCATTTCAGCAACGAACTCTCCCTCCTTCGCGAAAAATTATTAAAGATGACTTCGCTCCTAGAGTTGGAGCTCGACTTCAGCGACCACGAAGAACTGGAGTTTGCCGACCGCAGCGAACTCCAGGCACTAGCCGAAGAAATCAATCACAAGATTACCACCCTCGCCCACTCCTTCGAAACCGGCAATGCCCTGAAGCAGGGAGTAGCCGTAGCCATCGTAGGCAAGACGAATGTGGGCAAGAGCACCCTGCTCAACCGTCTGCTCCACGAGGAGAAGGCAATCGTGAGCGACATTCACGGAACCACCCGAGATGTAATCGAAGACACCACCCTCATCGACGGAATCACCTTCCGCTTTATTGACACAGCCGGAATCCGCAAGACGGATGATGTGGTAGAAAACATCGGAATAGAGCGCACCTTCCAGAAGATGGAAGAGGCGAAGATAGTAATCTGGCTGTTGGATGATCAGCCGTCAGCCTCAGAAATCGAAGAGATGAAGCTGAAGAACCAGGGCAAGAAGCTGCTGGTGGTATTTAATAAGATGGATAAACTGGAGAATGATAAACTAGCGTTCGATAAATTCACCCATTCCTGTGGCTCAGATTCCAGTGAATCAGAAGCCCCACTCTTCATCAGTGCCCGCACAGGCGAGAATGTTTCATCCCTGGAGCAGGCATTAGTAAAAGCCGCTGATATTCCTGAGATTACCGAGAACGACGTCATCATAACGAGTGCCCGCCACTACGAGGCCCTACTCCGTGCCCATGATTCCCTCTCCCGAGTATTGGAGTCGATGGAAATGGGCATGAGCGGCGACATCGTCGCCGAAGACCTGAAAATGGTGTTGGAAGAACTGGGTGAAATCACTGGCGGACAGATCAGTAGCCAGGAAACGCTAAACAATATCTTCAAGCACTTTTGCATCGGAAAGTAAGTCGTGATAAACAACGATTAATATCGACAACAAATGATAGTTAAGGTGCTCAAAATGAGCACCTTTCTTTTTAGCCTTACTATTGGTTATAATCAATGGTAAGGCTTTTTTAGCACCTTTTTGTACCGCTCTTGTACCTCCACTTTTCAAAAGTAATAATTTGAGACTCCATTTTTGGCAAATGAGTGCAAGATTGCCGAGAGTTTTGGACAATGATGGACGATGATATAAGACTATTGAAAATAAACGGAGTAATGACAGACGACTTTTTCTACAATAAATTAAGTAAAAAAGTATAAAAAGCGTACAAATGACAGCAAGCAAAGAAAGAATTCTAAAAATTTGCGAGTATTGTGGGAAGAGCTTCTATGCATCAAAATCCACAACTCGTTATTGCTCCAAGCAATGCAACAGTTATGCCTATAAGGCTGCAAGACGTGAGGAGAAAGTAAAGATGGCTGAGACAATGAGCCACCGAAAAGCTTCCGAGAAATCCATGTCTGAAATCCTCGTGAAAGAATACCTCACTATTCAAGAGGTCGCTATACTTTTGGGACTAAGCAGACAGACCATATATAATATGGTGTATAGTGGTAAGTTGCGAGCATCCAAGATTACTTCTCGTTTATCTTTAATCAGAAAGCGAGATATAGATTATCTTGTTGATAGTTTGCCATACACTACAAAAAAAAGTGCTTCAAAAGAAGCTGTTCATGCAAACCGAGAGCTATCTGTTCCAGAATATTACTCTGCCAAGGAAATTGCAGAAGTCCACAACACTTACGAGACCGCCATCTATGAGATAGTCAAGAAAGTCAAGATTTCAAGAATATCCATACAAGGAAGAGTATATTGGAACAAGAAAGAGGTGGATGATTATTTTGCACACCTGTCTCCAGATCCAACCATCAGTGAATGGATGACTGTTATGGACATTCAACAGAAATATTGTATGACGAAAACAGCCGTATATAGTTTCGTTAGTCACAATGCTATTCCAAGAAAAATGGAAGGTAACAATGTTCTGTATTCCAAGCGTCATGTACAATTGGCAAAAGGTGAATCCGTAGAAGACCAACTTTATTATACAATACCGGAGGCCATGAAGTTGTATGGTTTAAGTCAGGACCAGATCTATAAGCGTATCAAGAAATTCGCTATTGAAAAGGTGAAGATTGGCAAGTATATCAAGATTTCCAAGCGAGATTTAGAGAAAGCTATCGGCAAGCCTAAGGTTATTTAGCGGTTATCAAAAGGTTAAGTTGTACCCCATTACATAACTCTATTATTTTGCAATCGATTTCAAAGATCTCTTAATACGGGATCATATATGAAACATAAGTATCACATTATAAAAAGTAAACATCATGGTAAATACATGTACAAGAGTTTCACTTCGCCAAAGAGCGATTAAAAACGACCGTATTTCTCTTTATTTGGATTTCTATCCACCAGTACGCAACCCTGAGACTATGCAAATGAGTCGCAGAGAATATTTAGGTATCTATATCTATGCTCATCCAAAGAATGAGATGGAACGTGAGTTTAATACAGATATGCTCAACAAAGCAGAGGCCATCCGTTGTATCAGAACCCAATCACTCATCAATGAAGAATTTGGTTTTTTGGACAAAACACGACAGAAAGCTGATTTTTTGGCATACTTTGAGAAGATGACACATAAGAAAGATGACAAGTGGACATGTGTCTACAAGCATTTCTTCAAATTTGTTCAAGGTCATTGTACATTTGGGGATGTGACAGTGGAACTTTGCAAAAAGTTCAGAGAGTATCTTCTGAATGCAAATCAGTTGAATCGAACAAAACAAAAGGTATCTCTCAACTCTGCAGCAGGTTACTACTCTACTTTCCGTGGTCTCTTAAAAATCGCCTTTCGTGACAAGTGGCTGCGTGAGAACATCAATGACTATTTGGACAAGATTGAGCCACAAGATGTAAAGAAGGAGTTTCTTACCCTCGATGAAGTAAAGCAGTTGGCAGCTACTCCTTGCGATATACCTGTACTGAAGTCTGCCTCCCTCTTTGCTTGCCTCACAGGATTGCGAATCAGCGACATCTTAAAATTGCGTTGGGAAGACTTCGAGATAGCTCCCGACCAAGGCTATTGCTTGCGTATTCGTACCCAGAAGACTCAGACCGAGGCAACCTTGCCTATCAGCAACGAGGCATACGAACTATGTGGTGAACCAAGCACGGGTATCGTGTTCAAGGGATTGAAGCGCAGCATGATTAACCATCCCCTTAAAGCATGGTTGAAGAAGGCAGGAATCACCAAGCCTTTTTCATTCCATTGCTTCCGGCACTCGTATGCAACAATCCAAATCGCCTTAGGCACAGATATTTACACGGTTTCGAAGATGCTTACCCATAAGAATGTAAGCACAACACAGATATATGCCGACCTCGTGAACGCAAAGAAAAGAGAGACAGCAAATAAGATTTCTCTTAAATAAAGCCATTGCACTCATTTCATGGTGCCCGATATTGAAAAAATGTTCAATATCGGGCTTTTTAGTTAAAGGCTCCTAAAAGTTTTACGTGAGTCACGCGTGACTCACGTGTCAGTTTCTGCTGTTTTTCATATTTTTGCGCCACAAATAATTAATAATACGCAATATGAAACAGTTTAAAAAAGAATTTTTGACACAGCATTTATTGGTTTTGTGTGCAATGTCTATCATTGGTGCACTTGTTCGCAACGAAGCTATGCAATATGGTGTAGACACCTTTAGCTGCAACTTGACGTTCGTTATCTCAACCACCATACTGATGGTTGTTTATCTCCATGCATTAGATAGTATCGTACGATTGCTTGTCCCATGGTTTAAGCATATCTTTTGTAATACAGTAAACAATACAGAAAGAAAGCGTCTGTCTTCTATTGTCATCAATGAAACAAATACATATGACGAGGGGGAAGAGCTAAACCTGGAAGATGTAACTTTCGTCTATGCAGATGAAGCCTCTTCTTGTATTACAAGCTATGAACAGTTGAGACAGGAAGCATTGGAAGACAAAGCCAATAAGGAAAAGGTCTTGTTAAACTCAGCTATCGATTATACCAGAAGAACTTTTGCTGCCTACATGAGAGAGGAGCATTTGAACCAACTTTGTGACAACATCGCTATTTTCCAGTGTTGTGCCTCTACACACATGAGACATCATTCATTGATTGTTGACAAGGCTATTCGTACTATTGACTTAATGCATTATGCTTGGAATATAGGAAACCTTTTCAAGAAGAAAGGCATTGATACTGCAACCTTTATAAAACAAGTTTTTGCAGATACATTGGTTGATGTGGAAATATCCACTATTATAAGGAAGTTAAGAATGGAAGGTACCTGCATCATTGAATTACTACCAAGCTTAGACGTTCAAGGCGGAATCAAGACACATTATTGTTGCTGATAAGCATTGAGCGGTTATTCAGAAATTATATCTCAGTGATATTTATCTCCATTACATAACTCATTTACTTTGTACCCGAATAATAAAAAATGAACAGATATGATAAATGAAAGTATCACCTTTGATAAGTTACCACAAGCGGTATCTTATTTAACAGAACAAGTTATCGAGTTGAAGCAAATGGTATCAGCACTTCAACCTACATCATCAGCAAATAACCATATATTGGTTGAGATTGATGAGGCTGCTATTATTATAATGAAGTCGAAGCCAACTATTTATCGATTGGTCAACCAAGGCATTCTGCCATCCTATAAAAAAGGTAAGAAGCTATACTTCTATAAGGATGAGCTACTTGCATGGATTGAGAATGGTCGAAAAGCTACCAAGGAGCAGAACCATTCTGAAATGCTAAAAGCCATACAAGGTGGAATGAAGCGCAAACCCAAGTCAATGTATAATTTTTAACTCTATACCAAATGACAGCTTTAAATAACAATAAGGAAACTTCCATCAATCCAATGATTATCATGGATAAGGCTATTGATATGAGTACTCGCCTATCAGGTAGCCAGTTTCCCGTAAGCATCTTTCCTGCCAAGATTCAGAGAATCATCAAGGAGGTACACGAATGCCACAGTTTTCCTACCGACTATATATCAGCAGCCATACTCACTGCATTGGCTGTTGGTATCGGCAACACGCACTTGGCACAGATGAAACAAGGTTGGCTTGAAAGTCCTATCTTATACATGGCTCTTATCGGAAGACCAGGAGCCAACAAGAGCCACCCACTTAGCTTCGCTATGAAGCCATTCCTCGATTACGACTATGAGCAAAACAAGTTGTTCGAGGAGCAATACAGTAAGTTTGAGGAAAAGATGTGCATGTCTCGCAAGGAACGCATTGAAAATGGAGAGGATGGATTCCCGCAAGAACCTGTACGCAAACGTTTCTTGGTCTCTGATGTCACACCAGAAGGCTTGAGCTATATTCATGCGCAGAACAAGAGGGGTTTATGCCTATGGACAGACGAGCTATCTGCATGGTTCAAAAACTTCAACCGCTATAACAATGGTTCAGAGGAACAGTTCTGGCTATCAGTCTTTAGCGCCAAGACAACCATATCAGACAGAAGAAGTTCCAAGAGTTCCATCTTCATTAAACGCCCCTATATCTCAGTAATCGGAACCATCCAAAAGAAGATACTTAGTGAGTTGGCGAAAGGCGAACGCTCCAGCAACGGCTTCATCGATCGCATTTTGTTCGTCATGCCTAACCTTCAGCAGAAAGCGAGATGGAGTGACCGAGAGTTGCCCGATAATATAGAGCGAGATTGGCAAGCCATCATTCAACACCTTATTGATATGGAGTGTCCAATAAATGAGCAACAGGAAATCGAGCCTCATGTCTTATCATTCACTGAAGAAGCTAAGGCAAGGCTCTATGAATGGCAGCATCACTTCTCTGAGCAATGCGACAATGAAACAAATGATACCATTGTCAGCATCTATTGCAAGTTGGAGATATACATCATCCGTTTCTGTCTGATCATTCAATTGGCACGATGGACGTGTGGAGAATGTGATAAGGAAGCCATCGACCTGCTGAGTGTAGAGCGAGCCATCCGATTGACAGAGTATTTCAAGAACTCTGCCATATCAGTACAAAATATCCTCAACGAGAATATGCTCACCGCTCAACAACAAGCAATCGTCAACCATCTTCCTGCAACATTCACCACGGCCCAAGCTCATGATGTCGCCAAAGAGAACGACATGAAGCCAAGGACATTGGAAAGATTTCTGAATGATAACATCGGAGTCCTATTTCGCAAAGAGAAGCATGGAGAATATTCAAAGATTAACTCGTGACGGTATTGTCGGAATTGTCGCTTTTGACGGTTTTAATACCAAAAGCGACAAAACCGACAGAACCGCCACATAAAAAAGAAATGAAATGAGTACACATAGATTCATATTAGAGCCATACAAAGGCATCACTACCCGACATACATGTCCAGAATGTCATAAGAAACGTAGCTTCGCCCGATATATTGACACAGAAGGGAAGATTGAGTTTCCTCCTTACGTAGGGCGCTGCAACCATGAGCAAAGTTGTGGTTATCACTTCACTCCCAAGGATTTTTTTGAGAAGAATCCCGAAAAGAATGAGACATTCACAAAGGATGAGACTATTTCATATAAGAAGAGAGAAATGCTGAAGCCATTACCCACTTCTTATATAGACGAGAACATCATGCGAAGTTCTCAGAAATGTTATGAGGCAAACAACCTTTTCTTGTTTCTATCTTCTCAATTCGGTGAAACAGCTACTCTTTCTTTGATGGAGAAATATCATGTCGGAACTTCCAAACACTGGACTGGTGCCACGGTATTTTGGCAAGTTGACAATCAAGGCAAGGTGAGAACTGGTAAGGTAATGCTCTATAATCCTGAGACAGGTAAGCGAGTAAAAGAACCATACAGCCATGTTTCATGGGTACACTCGCTTATCCCCCACAAGGATTTCAATCTCTGTCAATGCTTCTTTGGTGAGCATCTTATCAATGTTACCAAGACCAAGCCTATAGCATTGGTTGAAAGTGAGAAGACAGCCTTAATAGCCTCCTACTATCTTCCTCAATTCTTATGGATAGCAAGTGGTGGTAAGAATGGTTGCTTTAACACGAAGTCGCTCTCTGTTCTGAAAAACAGAGATGTGGTTTTATTCCCTGATTTGGGAGCGACAACAGTTTGGCAAGATAAGCTGCCAATGATGCAAGTTCTCGGCATCCGTGCAACGCTTTTCGACTTTTTAGAGCATCAAGCTTGCGAAGAAGATAAAGCTAAAGGCTTGGACATTGCTGATTATTTGCTCAAAATCAAGCCTGCAGAAGCAAAACTTCAAGCCCTCATCAAACAGAATCCTGCCATTCGGAAGTTGATAGATGTCTTCAAACTCGAAATTGTTGACGAGCCTCAACCACGTTTCCGCACTCCTAAAAGGCAACGTGGTTTCAGACTCTGAGATGATTTTAAAAAATCGAGGTATCTGACGATAGCAAGTTATGTTTTGAGTTACTCAAAACCTTTCGAGTTACTCTCGAAAGCACTTGCCTATCGGTAGATACCTCTCCAAAGTCGAGTATCTGAATCAACCTATCGGTAAGCAGAGAATTGCATATATGATGACTTACTGTCGTATAGATTCATTGATTTACTGTCGTATATATATGCATGTCATATGATAAAACGTTTTACATGGAATGAGTAGAAAAAGCCAATTTTTTCTTTCTACTATATATGTCATCGATTAATGATTCCTATTCTTGCGACAACTCCCAAGGCATACACCTACTATATGAAGATAAAGGCATTTTTCTTTACAATAGTTTCATAAACAACAATGCCACTTCACACACCTTTTAGTGCGCAAAGTGGCATTAATTATAAGACGTTGAACGAGCAGTAACCCGTTGTATCTCTGTAGCCTTCTGTTGTCTCTATTCTCATTTTCTTCCCAATGCGATATGTCCCTTTCGTATATTTCTGACGTACATTGCCCAGATCAATTTGAAATTTTCTGGCAGTGTTTGGTCGGATGCCAAGACCTATCTCTATAAAGGCAGCATTCTTCAATGGAATCTTTTTCCAACCTTTATTTTCCTTCTCGATAAAGTACTCATAACCAACGATACAAGTCCATGGTGAATTGTTGGTTATAGTCAACGTAACAACTTGAGGTTTATTCGTAAAATGCGTCTGCGAGAGTTCCAAGCCAAGGTTTCCTTGTACAGAGTTGGCCTCTTTTGCTATTTTGGTCTCTTGCTCGGATTTATTCTCTTGCACATTACTAGTTAAAGCACTTGCTTCCGTTACTTGACTATTACTTTTATCCCCAACAGAGCAAGAAAGAAACAATAAACATGCAATCATGCATCCTAGCAAAAAAATAAAATTAATTTTCATACACATTATTTTTTATGTTAGACAAAAATGAAAATTACAAAGGTCACTATCACTAACCTATTTTGTTTTGGCTTTATTATTAACAGTTTCTTCATAAACAATCATCTATTAAAATCCTGACTACTACTATTGCTTCCACTTCCAAAAGAACCAAAACCATTCCCACTTGAAGAAGAACGTGTATTTGAATTGCCTTTTTTATTGGACAGTAGTGAATTATGATAAATCGAGTTACTTCATTAAAATTGATTTATTATTGTAACCATAGCCGATAATCTTTACATCTACTTTTGAATGGATTAAAGTTGGTGAACCTTGTATCTTGTATTGGAAGTAGATTGTATCTATTTTCTCTGTTGTGGCTATTTTGAGAGTTTTAACTTGATTGAATATTTCCATTGTTATCTTTTTGAATTTTTTATTGTCGCAAATAACCACTCTTTTTTTTACAATATATCCTCGTTGGTCTGTCTTGTACTCAATAGCAACGTATGCCTCCAAATTATTTTTTTGAAACTCAATAGGATATTTACATTTGTTTTCCAATTCGTTTATGAACAACTCTTTATTTCTATAGTCAGGATTACCTGTGCTTACTTGGCATACATCAAATAGTTGCGGAGATGTTCCCACAAGAGACACATTAGTATTGGAGTTGCATGAACCAAATACTACCAAAACTGTCAATAATATAATACCCACTAATTCCTTCATCTTTATTCTATATGATTTTATCTATGACTCCACTTTAAAAGTGGATTAAATTTGAATTAAACATATGCCTTGGAAAGCCTTTATGCAATCCTCGGCGTTAACTAACTCTGACAACCAGTTGGCGAACGAGTTGTTTATGCAACGTGAAAATGCCTCCTGTAGCCCAAATATAGCCCCAAAGTGGGGCGATTCGCTCTTTGAACTATTTTGTTGCCATCTTGGAGAAACCAAAACCACTTTTTGCCTAAGTTCTTAATGGATGCACCTATGTGATATACACAGTTCGCTGCTCTCCTTTTTTTCTATTTTATCTGTCATATTTATATTCATTTTTCCAATATCACAAATTGTGACTTTGAACATTACCATATTTAACAGCATTCAAGGTAGTGCTTTTAGCCTTTAAGCCACTATTGCACAACCCCTTTTAAAAAGAACGTAAATTTAATAGTTTTATTGCTGTGATTGTAGTTTTATTAACTCACCCTGAAAGGGATATGCATAGTGTGTTGTATGCATTCCCTTCCAGGGTGATTTTTTATGGTTCATCCAGAAATTCGATGATTTCTGCTACTTGTTGCCGGGTGTAGAAGTGGGAAAACTTGCCGGCGTAGCCCGAACAGAGGCTCTGCTTGAGCTCGGGGCACCGGTTGATCCATCTCACCAGCCGGTTGAGCGCTACCCTGGGGGTAGCGGTGGGAAAGTAGAGCATGGCGAGCTCCGCCTTCCCGTAACTTCTGTCTTCTATCATAATTTGTTCTTTTTAGTCTGTTTTTGTCAGTTGCTTCTTTCTTCTGCCTGGTAGAATAAAATCTCTCCGAATCATAAGAAAATCTCTCCGAAAGATACGGAAATCCCTCCGAAAGATACGGAAATATCTCCGAAAGATAAAAAATTATCTCCGAAGCAGAATTTCCTAAAATGGGAGATCTTCGGGCGGAATATTCTCGCTGCCATCCATCTTCTGGTTGTTTTCTATCTCGTCAGGACGCATCTCTATCACCTTCCAGCCGTTGCCCGTCTTGCGGTGAATCTTCTTGAACCCCAGCGCCTCCATGAACATCGAAATATCCTTGTTCGACATTGACTGGCGGAAGGCGGGGTTCGTGCAGATGCGCTCCATCACATCACTCGCCGTAACAAACTTGCAGAACTCGGACGGCGTATCGGCATCAGGAACACGGTAGAACTTGTTGATGCGCTCGGCTATGTAGTTGTTTACACGGAAATAAAGATTGTGGCGCTGTATCTCCTCGTTCTCCTCCTTCGTAAACCAGTAAACCCAGTCGCAGGGCTCACCCCTCCGGCGCTTCTCTATCACCTCCTGAGCCAGTGCTACAGCCTGGGAGTAGATGCCCTCGTAATTGAAGGGGAAGTCGATGGGACTCTTGATCTTCTCGATGCGCCAGATGAGGAAACGGCGGTTCTCGTCATCATCGATGATATGAATCTCATTGCTCGTGGCACAGAACCCCGCATTGTTCTGCAGAATGCAGTCCCACTCGGCATAAGGGATTCGCATGCTGATGTTGCGCTTCGTGATGTTGCTCTTGAAGGAATCCAGGTTCTTGCCGCGCAGACAGCTGAACTCATCGAGACACACTATCGCCTTGCTGGCACACATCTGCAGGAAATCCTTGTTCTTGTAGTCGCCCGTAGAATCGTTGGCGAAATATTTGCGCAGATGGGGCGGCAGAAGATGATCGAAAAACGTGGTCTTGAAGATGCCGCCCTTGCCTACGAAAACCATGATAGACTGGTTGGTTACATCGGGCCGCACCCAGCAAACCACCATGTTGACCAGCCATTTCCTGAAGGCATAGGCAAAATCCTCCTCCGCATGGCGGTAACCGCCTGTCTGCATCACGGTTACCCGATGGGCCAATTCTGCGATATAGTCAGTCTTCCGGTCCCATTTCGGCAGACTCTTCAGATATTCCTCCATGGGGTTGTATTCGGGACTGAAGTTACTTCTGATTACCGTATCCAGCTTTTTCTGGGTGGTGCAGATGTTATCCAGTTCCATCTTCACGAACAGGGAATTGCTCACCCGGGTATCCACTTCGGTCCAGTCGAGATAGAGTTTCTCTCCGGTGTTGATGGCGCGTACTTCATACTGGTTGCTCAGCGTGTTGTGGTGCATTTCATATCGGGCTCCCAGCCATCCCAGCAGTGCTCTCATGCTGGTATAGCGTTTCTGCTCATCATCTCCCTGCTGTCTTATCTTCCAGGTTCCTAGCCGCTCGGTATGCTTGTAAATCTCCCGTGCCACCCGCTCGGTATCGGCATATTCGCCGCCAAACTTATCTGCCATGTGTTTCACAGCCTCCTCCTTTTCGGCTCCGAAACAGAGGCAGAATGTGGCGTATCTCACTACGTAGCTGTTGTGATGATGCTCCTCAAACCGCTCTTCCCAGCTTTCCGCCAGTTTGTCTACATACTGCAGAATCTCTTCGGTGGTGAGCGTTTTGGGTGGCGCCTCGTCTTCCTGTTTGCGTGGGCTTTTCTTTCTGGTTTTTTCAGCCTCCGTCTGCCTTTTCCTGTTCTGTTCCTCCTGTTGCAGATTTGTTTTTGAGAATTCCTCCACCTCCTCCCGGCTGATGGGGAGAACTTCGGCATTCCAGTTGAAGTAAGCCTCGGGGTCGTAAGCCAGTCCGCAGCTTCTCACCATGTCCTGGCATTGTTTGTCGCAGCTGATACCCAGCAGTTTGTCGTAGATGCTCATGGCTTTCCGGATGGCGAGCTGGTGGAGTTCGGTGGCAGTGAGATTGCATCCTTCAGGCCGCATATATCTGAGCAGAATGCGGAATCCCTTGCCCGAGACGGTGATGTAGAAGATCATGGTGAAGCGCTGTTTCAGGGCTTTTTTCTTAAGCTCTGCGATGTCTTCGGGGGGCACATCGTCATAATCCAGCATCAGCCAGTAGGTTTCCTTCCTGAAGTCGGTCAGCTTCTTGGCATTACCCTTGAGCTGCACGCTGGGTGTGATGCAGGGCAGCCGGTGCTTGATGTCCTCTGCCGTTCTCTTGTCTACCTTCATCATCGCCCTGTAGCCTTCGGTATTGGCTTTTACCGGTGCCGAATGCATGATTGTGTACTCCAGCACCGCTCTGTTAGGGAGCGGGTTGCTGGCAGAGGAAAACAGGTTAGTGAAAAATGAGGGCAAGGCCTCTTTCTCCTCCATGACTTCCTGTTCTCTGTTGATTGCTTCTGTTGTTTTCTTTTTTGCCATATTTTTAAAATTTAAAGGGTTGTCAGTTTGATGAATTTCTCATAAATTTTAGCGGATTTCCTGGAAACCGAGTTGTATGGAAGTTTCTCTCTGAACAGTGCCCATTTTCTGTTTCTCTCTTCCCAATAATCATCTCCTTTCTCTTCCTCCCACCTGTCTACTTTTTCCTTGTAGATTTTCAGTTTGGATTGGTATCCTTCCTGATGTCTGTTCTCTTTGTCTTTCAGCCTCAGGTAGCTTTTGATAGCCTCTTCCATGGCAAGGAGTTTTTCGGGAGTGAATGTTCCGTTCTCTATATCCATGCTAACGGTATTCCTGCCGCCCTCGATTTCTAACAGCTTTATTTGGTTTATACCTAACTTTTTGGCAAAGCCGAATTTTACGTTGCCTTCTTCTGCCAGTTCTTTTAAAAAACTGCCCATGTCTAATGTTTCTTTAATCTTTTGATTGTTCATGCTGCGAAATTACTACAAATTTGTGAATTGGGTGGTTGAGCGTCATGACGCTCAATTTTTGCAAACAATAACCTAGGTTAAAGTTTTTAACGCAGCAAATCGGTGCCCCTTTCTGGGGGTATTTTGAAGATGAAGATGATGTTTGGTTTTGTATTACCTGGCGGAAGAAAAAGCTGAAAAATGACGAGGTGAAGGGTGAAGGGTATATTTTAAACTCTATATTATATTCTTTATTTTATGGATTTTGCGATTTTTGACCCTAGGGTCTTTTTTTCGGTTTTTACCCTTACCCTTCACGCGTATATATATAAAAGAGTTTTCAACCCTTCACCCTTCACCTTTTTGCTTAATATTTTGTGGGTCAGTGAGTTAAGGGTGAAGGGTGGTGAAGGGAGGTGAAGGGAGAAGTAAAAAGACTTTCCACTTCTCAATGAAAAAAACAGCCCTAAAAATTTGGAAGTTACAAATATTCAGCGTATCTTTGCAGAAGAAAATAAAAACATAAAGCGTATGAAACAGGTAGAAGAAAGATACATCAGCTTGCTGACCGACTTCGGTTTCAAGCGAATTTTTGGAACAGCAATGAACAAGGATTTGCTCATTTGCTTCCTCAACAGCTTGTTTAATGGTAGACAGGTTGTGAAGGACGTATCGTATCTGAACCCGGAGCATGTGGGAGATGTCTATACCGACCGCAGAGCCATCTTCGACGTATATTGTGAAGGCGAAAACGGCGAGAAGTTCATCGTAGAAATGCAGAATGCCTACCAGACGTATTTCAAGGATCGCGCCCTTTTCTACTCAACCTTCCCTATCCGTGAACAGGCACCTAAGGGGAATGAATGGTATTTCAAACTCAATCATGTCTATACCGTTGCCCTGCTCAACTTCAGCATGAACGAGGATGCATTCGACAAGGAGAAAATCCGCCATCATGTGCAGTTGTGCGACACTGCTACCCACAAAGTATTTTACGACAAACTCGAATATATCTATGTAGAGATTGCCAAGTTTGACAAAACCCTGGAAGAACTGGATACGCTCTACGAGAAGTGGCTCTATGCTCTGAAGAACCTCTATAAACTTACCCAGCGCCCTAAAGAGCTGTGCGACAAGGTCTTCGACCGCCTCTTCGAGGAAGCCGAGATAGCCAAGTTTACTCCGCAGGAAATGAGGGAGTACGAGACCAGCAAGATGGCATATCGTGACATCAAGAATTCCGTAGACACCGCTAAGCGTGAAGGTATAGCTGAAGGTATGGAAAAGGGAATGAAGGAAGGCTTGGAAAAGGGTAGAGCTGAAGGTATGAACCAGCGAAGCCTTGATATTGCCAGGAACATGCTTGCTGATGGCGTTGACATCAATCTGATTATGAAGTATTCCGGTCTTACCCAGGAACAGATAGAAAAATTGAAATAAGATATTATCTTAGAGGTAACAGATAAGAATTCCCCCATCCTGCCATCAAAAGCAGGATGGGGGAATTTGCTTAATAGCTAAGAATATGCTGGCAATGGGACTTTTAGCCGAACAGGTTGCCAAGGCTACCCAGCTGCCTTTAGATATCATCATGAATCAGAACAACTCATAAAAAACAGAAAGCGGAGATGTAGATTACAAATATCACCATATAATCAAGGGTCTATATGCCACCTTTTCATCGTGGCATATAGACCACTCAACATTCAACAATCTCTAACATTATCGGAATTTCTATATTCTGTTTCCTGATTTTGGAAAAGTGTACGATTTCGTACACAATCTTAACTGGACTCATATTAGGCGACGGTTATCTGAAAATAAAAAAGAGGGTGAGTCATCTGGTTATGACACACCCTCTTTTTGGCTTTTATTTCTTTTTCTTCTTCTTCTTTTTGATGCCGAAGAAATCGCGGAGGCCGTTGAAGTCTTTCTTCATGATGAGGCCGAGACCCTGCGTGTTCAGACTGTTGCGCGTAAAATAGCGGTCGTTGGTCTGATTGTACATGCGTATGGCGAGGTTGCCGTTAGGGAAGATGAGGTAGCGGAGGTCAAAATCACCGATGAAACTCTGTGTGGCATTCGGATTGTCGCGATAACCGAACTGGCCATTGAAAAGCAAACGGTTGTTGAGCAGCTTGCCACTCAGAATGCCCTCATATTCGGCATTGTTGAAACCTTCATCGCCCGTAGATATGTTGGCACCGAAATTCCAGTTGTTGCTCTTCACCACGTTGGAAAGTACGGTGTTCAGCTGCTGCGAGATGGTGCCGCTCAGCAGGCTCTGCATCGCCAGCGAAGTCTGACTCTGCTGTTCGCCATCCTCGCTCACCTGGTTGTTGTTGGTCTGGGCGTAGAACCGGCCGATGCCCAAGAGATAGAGCACCTGCTGGTTCATCTCTTCCTGCGAATTGATGATAGAGTAGATCATCTGCTTCGCATCGCTGTTAACCGTAGGCAGGTCCATAGAGAAATCTACCTTAGGCGATTGAGGCGTGCCGGTGATGTCCATCAGGCAGTCTACGCGGATGTTGTTGCCCGAGAACGAACGGCCTATGCGCAGGTCGCTCAGCGGCACTCCGTTTACGGTATATTTAGCCCGCAGGTTGAGTGGGGCATTGTATGGGTTGCCACCGAAGGCGATGGTGCCGCCCGGCATAAACTCGAACTCCTTCTTGATGAGATTCTGGATGGTGAGCTTGTAGGTGCCATGGTCTACCACATAGTTGCCAAACATGTCGAACGAGCCCTTGTTGAAGTAGTTGGCGCGAATTACGCCATCTCCGTTCAGGGTGATATAATCGCCCGACTGCTCGTCCATGATCAGCTTGAGCGTGAGGTTCTGGTTGGTGTTTACGAGGAAGTTGATGCGCATATCCGATTCGAAATCGATGTCATCATCCCTCTGTTTCGTGGTTGGAGCCCCGTTCAGGCTCTCCATGATATCCGGCACAATCTCATGCCAGTGGATAAAGCTCTTGTCGCTGATGGCGTCCGGACTTGCCACATTATATACAAAGATGCTGCCCGGTTCGGGCTCGGCGTTGATATCGATGACGGTTTCGCCGCTCTTGCCGTGGATGCCCACCTCGCCCGTGGCATAGATGGTGCCATAGAAGGTGTTGTCGCCAAACTCGCGGGTATCGAAGCCCAGGAAGTTGTGCGCCTTGATATCGAGGTCGTAGCTCAGCCTGGTGAGGTGCTTGTGGTGGATGCCTCCGCTCAGGATGGCTATGTTGCGGTTGCGGTCGAAGATGGTATCATTCTCTATGAGGATATCATCTGGGATAGCGTGGGCATGGAGCGCATCGAAGGTGTAATCGGTGTTGAGCTGCTTGAGGTGCACCTTGCCGTGAGCATTGATGTCGCCCACGAGATTGATGTTTTTCAAATCGCCCACCACATTGAGATGGCCATCGCCCCAGGCTTCTACCTGGTTCATGAAACTGCCGCAGAAATTCTCAAGGAATTTCATGCTGGTGCCCTGGGCATCGATACCCAGGTCGATATAGTTGCGCTTAGGCGAGACGTATCCGTTGATGAGCGTCTGATGCTCCGGACCATCGTCGGCAACTGCATGAATATCAATCTGTTCGAGCTCCTTGTTGAAGTTGACACCAGCATGGAGCACACCGAGCGGTCCGTTTTCGAAGGTAAACTCCTTTACATCCAGCTGGGCGTAGGCATCAGGGTCGTTGAAGAGGCTCTTGATGATAGCCTTGCCCGAAGCCTTGCCGGTGAAATCTACCGAATGGAAATTGATGAGGTTCAGCACGTATGCCACATCTACATCCTTCAGGTCGGCTACGATAGAATCGGTCTTCTCGGGTGTAGCAAGACCGGAAACGATGACGTGCTGCTGGTCGTGGCTCACGGCGAAATGGTCTACCAGCAGGCGGTTCTTGCTGTAGATGATGTCGGCAGGATGAACCTCCCACGGCGTGCCGTCGATTCTGATTTCAGACGGGTGTATGGTTACGTGGGCGGTAGAAACCTGATCTTCGTTCTTGAAGAACTGCGCCCTCGTATCGATGATGCCCTGGATAGGGAGCTTAGCCGAATGATTGTTGTAGAAGAGCTTGGCGAAGAGCTGGTTGTCGGCAGCGGCTGCCTTTACGTGGATGCCCGGTCCGTTATCTCCCCATTTGCCCTGCCTGATCTGCGCATCTACCTTGAGCGAATCGTTGATGGTATGCAGGCGCACTTTGGCTCCATGATAGTCTTTTGCGTTATAGCTGAAGTCAGGCACGCTGGCATAGATGTTGACGGTTTTCTCGGCATCGTTCATGAATCCATCGGCAAAGACGGGCTGCTCTATCTTCAGCGGAATGCCCAGCATGCGCTGCAGTATCTCGGTAGAGGTGATTTCTGCCTGGAAGGTGAAATGGTTCTTCGCACTCCTGTCTACCTTGCCGATGCCCGGAAGGGTAGGCAGTTTGCTGGCTACCAGGTTGGTGAAACTCTTGGTGAGGGTAGCGTAATCGTACTCTCCGTTAACATGGATGCTGGCGAACGGGGCTTCGAGGTCGAAATAGCTGTCCTTGCCCTGGTTCTTGGCGCTTACGGTGATGCCATCGAGACTGTAGGTCTTGTCGGCTACCTTCAGTCCCAGGATGGTTGGCAGCAGATGCTGTACATGGGCAGTAGCTGCATACTGTTTGCGCGGGATGGAGTAGGAGCCTTCTACCTGGATGTTGGCGTTAGGGTCGGCGATGGATGCGAGTCCCTCGAGCAATCCCTGGTTATAGCTGCCGTCTATCTGAATGTTGCGGTAGCTGTACTTGTTGAAATCGAAGCGCGGAATGCTGCCCTTGGCATAGAAATGCTGCTTGTTGCCGTGAGCCGAAAGCGATGCTGCCAGGATGCCGAACTGCCCGTTGTCGAGGATTCGGCCCAGGTTGATGCCCTGGGTGTTGATGCTAGCCTTGAGTTCGGAGCCAGCCTTTTCGGCCTTGATGGCTACTTCGCCCACATCGGTCTTCAGTTGTCCGCGGGTGCCTGCCTTTTTGCCGGTGCCATAAACTTCACCTATATAATATATGTCGCCCAGGCGCAGCACTTCCTTCGGGATGTTGATGCGTTTGCCCAGATTTCGGGAAACCTCTCCGATGCCATCGCCTGATATCTTGAGGGCTGAGATGTTTGCCTTCCAGCGCAGAAGGCGGTCCCAATCGCTCACACGGCCGTTAGCCCTGAGCAGCAGACTGCCGCTCTGAGTCTTGAATTCGAGGTTATGGATGCGGGCAGATGTACTGGTGCCCGAAAACTGGAGATGAAGCTGCAGGGCATCCTTGAACTTGCGAAGTTCAGGCACGAAGCAGGCAATATCGGCAAGCGTGATGACGGATGGCTTGATGCCGCCCTGAAACTGGAGTGTAGGCTTTACGATATGCTTGTTCTCGATGCGGTAGGTAGCGCACAGGTCATCAAACTGCAATTGCGAATGAGGGAGCTCGATGCTGAAGTCTCTGAGCAGGGCTTGCTGCTGGTCGGCATCGAGTTTGAATCTCAGATTCTTGAGTTGAAGTCCTGATTTATCTTTCAGCGCTATCTTCTTGACAGCCAAGTGGATATCTTTACCAGTAAGATGCCCCAGGATGATATGGGCAGAGAGGTCGGTGATGCCCAGATGCTGCGGCGAAAAGACGCCCGGCTTAGGTGCAATATCGCGCTGGTTGTAGGCAACGGCACCATGACGGATAATCAGGCTTCCGATGTGCAGGTCGAGCGGAGTATGGCGGGTGGTATCTTTCGAAGCCAGCGAATCGAGCACGAACTGGATGTTCATCGGGCTCTTGGCATCCTGCTTGTAGATGTTGGCATTGAGACCGAATAGCTGGGCAGATGAAACCGAAATCTTGCCATCCTTCAAAGGCAGGAAATCGAGCTTTGCCGATACGCGCGAAGCACAGATCATGCTGTCGCCCTTCTGGTCGAGCATCATCACGTCATCTATGATAATGCGGTTGAAGAAGCCCAGATTCACCTTTCCGATACTTACCTGAGTGCCGAATTTCTGAGCCAGCGCACCGGCTACTTCAGAGCCGATGAAGGCCTGTACTGGTGGCACGTGCAACAGTACGACAAGCAAGAAATAGACAGCAGCCAGCGTCCATATAATGCTATTGATGATATGTTTTAAATGTTTCAGAGTTGCTTTCTCTAGTTTACAAAAATGTTACTAATTTGAATTTTGCGACAAAATTACTGAAAAATCGGCATAAAATCGAATAATTCACACAATTTTCTTTTTTATATCACTTTTTTTCACTATTTTTGCAGCACGTTAGAAGTTTCAGCATAGAAGAAGATAAAATATATGTTTTATGGCAGATGGTCAGTATAGCGTCTTGATGAGGGCGCTGACGCATATATCTTGAAGTGATTAGTAAATTTATATTTAATATTTTTTAATGTAGTTATGGCAAATGTAATTAAGTTACGTAAAGGCTTGGACATTAACCTTACGGGTAAGGCTTCCAAGGATGTAACGCTCCAGGTGGCTCAGGCTGGCGAGTATGCGCTGGTTCCTGCGGCTTTCGTGGGTGTGACTCCTAAGGTAGTGGTACGCGAGGGCGAGCATGTCAATGCCGGAGATGCCTTGTTTGTGAACAAGGCTTGCCCGGAGGTGAAGTTTGCCTCGCCAGTGAGCGGAGAAGTAACCGCCATTGAGAGAGGTGAGCGCCGAAAGGTGCTCTGCGTGAAGGTGAAGGCCGACGCAGTACAGACCTCTACGGATTTTGGTAAGAAAAACGTTGATGCATTAGATGGTGAGGCTGTCAAGCAGGCGCTGCTTGAGGCTGGTCTCTTCGGATACATCAACCAGTTGCCTTATGCTGTGTCCACAACTCCCGACACCAAGCCTAAGGCAATTTTCGTTTCTGCCCTCCGCGACATGCCGCTCGCAGCCGACTTTGAGGTAGAACTCGAAGGCAACGAAGAGGCTTTCCAGACGGGTTTGACAGCCTTGAGCAAGATTGCGAAAACTTATCTTGGTGTTGGCGTTGACCAGCACAGCAATGCGCTCGGCGAGGCTAAGAACGTAGAACTCAATGTATTCGACGGTCCTTGCCCTGCAGGTAATGTAGGCGTACAGGTGAACAACATCGACCCGGTAAACAAGGGCGAGGTGGTTTGGACAGTAGATCCAGCATCGGTTATCTTCTTCGGAAGACTCTTCCTGACAGGTAAGGTTGATTTGCACAAGACTGTAGCTGTGGCTGGTAGTGAAATCAAGACTCCTGGCTATGCTGAAGTATTGGTAGGTACACCTTTAAGCAGTTTTGTAGCCAATCAGCTGAAAGCTACTGACCATGTGAGACTTATCAATGGTAATCCTCTTACCGGTGTAAAGACGGCCACAGCCGATTTTGTAGGTGGTCATACATCAGAGATTACAGCCATCCCAGAGGGTGATGACAACGACGAGATGCTGGGTTGGATTCTTCCACGTACCGATCAGTTCTCTACATCGCGTTCATATCTCTCCTGGCTCTTCGGCAAGAAGAAGGAGTATAATCTCGATGCCCGCGTGAAGGGTGGCGAGCGCCACATGATCATGAGCGGCGAGTATGACAAGGTGCTCCCGATGGACATCTATGGTGAGTATCTCATCAAGGCAATCATCACCGGCGATATCGACAAGCAGGAGCAACTCGGTATCTACGAGGTAAGTCCTGAAGATTTTGCTGTGGCTGAGTTCGTGGATTCATCTAAGCTCGAATTGCAGAAGATTGTACGCGAGGGCTTGAATACCCTGCGCAAGGAGAACGCTTAGTTTTAGTACTATTAATTATTTAAATAATGAGTGCATTAAGAAATTATCTCAATAAGATAAAGCCTAACTTCCAGAAGGGAGGTAAGCTGCATGCCTTCGAGAGCGTGTTTGACGGTTTTGAGAGCTTCCTGTACGTGCCAAATACGACAGCGAAGAGCGGAGCCAGCATCCACGATTCCATCGACTCGAAGCGCATCATGAGCTTTGTGGTAATCGCCCTGATTCCTGCTTTGCTCTTCGGTATGTATAATGTGGGATACCAGAATTTCAAGGCTGCAGGTACACTGGATGCTGCCAGCTTCATCGAGGTCTTCGGCTTCGGATTCCTGGCTGTCCTCCCTAAGTTGCTGGTTAGCTACATCGTGGGTCTCGGCATCGAGTTTGCCTGGGCTCAGTGGAAGCACGAGGAAATCCAGGAGGGTTACCTCGTCAGCGGTATCATCATCCCATTGATCATTCCTATCTCTACACCGCTGTGGATGCTCGCTCTGGCGTGCGCCTTCGCAGTCATCTTCTGCAAGGAAATCTTCGGTGGTACCGGTATGAACATCTTCAATGTGGCTGTGGGTGCCCGTATGTTCCTCTTCTTCTCATATCCATTGGCTATGAGTGGTGATAAGGTCTGGGTGGCTAAGGATGCTATCTTCGGTCTGGGTAACACCCTGCCTGATGGCTTCACAGCTGCTACTCCTCTCGGCCAGCTGGCTCAGGGCAGCATGCCTTCAGCTAGTCTCTGCGATTCTATCATCGGTTTCATTCCTGGCTGTATCGGTGAGACTTCAGTCATCGCCATCGCTATCGGTGCCATCATCCTTCTCTGGACAGGCATCGCATCATGGAAGACCATGGGCAGCGTATTCGCAGGCGGCATCGTGATGGCGCTTATCTTCCAGGCTCTCGGCATGACACCTATCGCCTGGTATGAGCACATCGTTCTCGGTGGTTTCTGCTTCGGTGCCGTATTCATGGCTACCGACCCTGTAACCTCTGCCCGTACTGAGAAGGGTAAGTACTTCTACGGATTCTTCATCGGTGCCATCGCCGTTATCGTACGTGTGATGAACCCAGGTTATCCAGAGGGTATGATGCTCGCTATCTTCTTCGGCAACATGTTTGCTCCACTCATCGACTACTGTGTAGTTCAGGGCAACATCTCTCGCCGTGCTAAACGTGCTATTAAATAATGTAGGAGGAATGTAGATATGAAGACAAATTCAAATAGCTATACTATTATCTATTCGGTTATCATCGTGGTAATCGTGGCATTCCTGCTCGCGTTCGTGTCTTCTTCGCTGAAGGCAACACAGGATGCCAACGTGGCTCTTGATACTCAGAAGCAGATTCTGAACTCTCTGAACCTGCGCGACCTTGACAACGCTACTGCGGCTGCCAAATATAAAGAGGTGGTGAAGGACGAGAAGGAGAAAGACGGCATGAAGTATTACGAGTGCGAGATTGATGGTCAGAAGAAGACCGTTTACTCTGTAAAGGGTAGAGGTCTCTGGGGCGGCATTTCAGGCTTCATCGCCGTGGATGCTGACAACAACACCATCTATGGCGTATATTTCAACCACGAAGGCGAGACAGCCGGACTCGGTGCTGAAATCAAGGACAACTTGAAGTGGCAGCAGAAGTTCCAAGGCAAGAAGATTCACAAGGATGGAGTAGAGGGCATCGCTCTGGGCGTAGAGAAAGACGCTCCTGCCAGCGACCCTAACAATGTGGATGCCGTTACCGGTGCTACATTGACATCCAACGGTGTGGATGCAATGCTCAAGGAAGGTCTTGCTAAATTCATTAAATAATTAAGCGAAATTATGGCATTATTTAGTAAACAAAATAAGGAGGCATTCATCAAGCCACTGAACGGCGATAACCCTATCCTCGTCCAGGTGCTTGGTATCTGTAGTGCCCTGGCTGTTACTTCCCAGCTGAAGCCAGCCATTGTGATGGGACTTGCCGTTACTATCATCACGGCATTCTCTAACGTGATTATTTCCATCATCCGCAACACCATCCCTCAGCGCATCCGTATCATCGTCCAGCTGGTGGTAGTTGCTGCCCTGGTTACCATCGTGAGCCAGGTGCTGAAGGCTTTCGCCTACGACGTGAGCGTGCAGCTCTCTGTGTATGTAGGTCTGATCATCACCAACTGTATCCTGATGGGTCGCTTGGAGGCGTTCGCCATGATGAACAAGCCTTGGCCTTCATTCCTCGATGGTATAGGTAATGGTTTGGGTTACGCCCTCATTCTCGTGATTGTGGGTGCTGTTCGTGAGTTCCTGGGCCGCGGCTCATTGCTCGGTTTCCAGCTGATACCGGAGGGAGCTTACGACTTTGGATATGTTAACAACGGTATGATGACCATGCCAGCCATGGCATTGATTCTCGTTGGATGTGTAATCTGGGTACATCGTGCCTATATTTATAAGGAGGAGAAGTAAGATGGAGCACGCAATAAGTTTGTTTTTCCGTTCGATTTTCGTCGATAACATGATCTTCGCCTACTTCCTGGGTATGTGTTCATACTTGGCAGTATCCAAGAACGTGAAGACCTCTTTGGGCTTGGGCTTGGCAGTAACCTTCGTGTTGCTCATCACCGTGCCTGTAGATTACCTGTTGCAGACCAAGGTGCTCAGCGCCGATGGCATTCTGGGTGTTGACCTCACTTACCTGAGCTTCATCCTCTTCATCGCCGTCATCGCCGGTATCGTGCAGCTGGTAGAGATGATTGTAGAGAAGTTCTCACCATCGCTCTATGCAGCGCTGGGTATCTTCTTGCCATTGATTGCCGTAAACTGTGCCATCATGGGTGCATCGCTCTTCATGCAGCAGCGCATCCTGATGGAGCCTACCAATACTCAGGCTATTACCTCTGTATGGGATAGCATCGTTTATGCCGTAGGTTCCGGTCTGGGTTGGACTCTCGCCATCGTTCTGATGGGAGCCATCCGCGAGAAGATGCAGTATTGCGACGTGCCAAAGCCATTGCAGGGACTCGGCATCACATTTATCACAGTAGGCCTCATGGCAATGGCTATGCTTTGCTTCTCAGGCTTGAAAATCTAAAATAGGAGGACTATAGATATGGGTAATACATCATTTATATTGGCTAGTATCGGAGTTTTCCTCGTGGTGATTCTCCTGCTGGTTATCATTCTGCTCGTGGCTAAGAAGTATCTGAGCCCTAGCGGAAATGTAAATATCGTAATCAATGGCGACAAGACCATCAACGTGCCTCAGGGTAGCAGCTTGATGACTACGCTGAATGAGAACGGCATCTTCCTGCCTTCTGCCTGTGGCGGTAAGGCAAGCTGTGGCCAGTGTAAGGTTCAGGTGCTCGAGGGCGGCGGTGAGATTCTCGATTCTGAGAAGCCTCACTTCACCCGCAAGCAGATTAAGGACCACTGGCGTCTGGGATGCCAGTGCAAGGTGAAGGGCGACCTGAAGATCAAGGTGCCTGAGAGTGTGATGGGCGTGAAAGAGTGGGAGTGCGAGGTTATCTCCAACAAGAACGTTTCATCATTCATCAAGGAGTTCAAGGTGGCTCTGCCTCCAGGCGAGCACATGGACTTCGTTCCGGGTTCTTACGCTCAGATCAAGATTCCTGCATACGACTGCATCGATTACGACAAGGATTTCGACAAGGATCTCATTGGCGAGGAGTACATCGGAGCATGGAAGAAGTTCAACATCTTCTCTCTCAAGGCTCACAATCCAGAGCCTACCGTTCGTGCTTACTCTATGGCGAACTATCCTGACGAGGGTGACATCATCACCCTGACCGTACGTATCGCCACAACTCCATTCTTGCCACGTCCACAGGTAGGATTCCAGAACGTACCAACAGGTATCGCTTCTTCTTACATCTTCTCTCTGAAGCCAGGCGACAAGGTAATGATGAGTGGTCCTTACGGAGACTTCCATCCTAACTTCACATCAGGCAAGGAGATGATCTGGATTGGTGGTGGTGCCGGTATGGCTCCATTGCGTGCGCAGATTATGCACATGACCAAGACCCTGCACACTACCGACCGTGAGCTTCACTTCTTCTACGGAGCGCGTGCATTGGGTGAGGCATTCTTCCTTGAGGACTTCTGGGAGCTTGAGAAGGAATTCCCTAACTTCCACTTCCATCTTTCATTGGACCGCAAGGACCCAGTGGCAGATGCTCAGGGCGTGAAGTACTACGAGGGATTTGCTGTTAACTGCATCCGTGATACCTACTTGAAGGATCACGAGGCACCAGAGGATTGCGAGTACTATCTCTGCGGACCTCCAATGCTGATCAAGACAGTAACAGATTATCTGGATTCTCTCGGAGTAGATCCTGAGAGCATCATGTACGATAACTTCGGATAAAACGATAATTCAATCAAAAGAGCAATGCTTGTTCTCAAAAAAATGAGAGGCAAGTGTTGCTCTTTTTTTATTTTTCTGAATATATACAATATAATAGAGATAATTACGTTTTTATCTTGAAAGTATAGATTTAATTATGAATAAGATAAAGGTAGGTGTATGTTTTGCCCTTTGCAGTCTGGCAGCCCCATCTATGGCACAGTATATGTGGCAAGAGGAGGATGGCACGGAGAAGATAGATCTTCGGGAAGATATACAATATGGTGTTGAGATGCAAGGGTCGTTTTCGAAAGGTAAAACCCCATTGTGGCTTAACGCAAACAAACATGGATTAAGTTCTTTAGAGAAGAATAACGGCTATCTTAGAGGTAGTCTGGTTCGTCCGCTTTCTGCAGATTCTGCTCGCCGCTGGGCTGTAGGATATGGAGTAGATGTGGCAGTACCGGTAAACTATACCAGTCATGTAGTGGTGCAGCAGGCTTATGTGGAGGCCCGCTGGCTTTATGGTGTGCTGACTGCAGGTGCCAAGGAATATCCGATGGAGCTAAAAAACCAGTCGCTCTCCAGTGGTAGCCAGTGTCTGGGTATCAATGCCCGTCCGATACCTCAGGTTCGTTTGGCGCTTCCTGAATATTGGACGCTTCCGTTTGGTAGAGGCTGGCTGCAACTGAAAGGTCATCTGGCTTATGGTATGACTACGGATGATGGCTGGCAGCATGATTTTACGAAACGGCAGACTAAATATTGTGACCACATGCTCTATCACAGCAAAGCAGGTTTTCTGCGTATCGGAAACGAGAATGCTTTCTGTCCGCTCAGCATAGAAATGGGCTTGGAAATGGTTGCTCAGTTTGGTGGCAATGCATATCGTCCAATAGGTGACAGTATGGTACAGATTCCTACCGAGAAAAATCTGAAAGGCTTCTGGCATGCGCTGTCGGCAACGGGCTCTGATGCAGGTGAAGGGGCTTATGCCAATGTTGCCGGCAACCAGTTGGGCAGTTGGCTGATGCGTATCAATTATGACACTGACAGTTGGAAAGCTGCCATCTATGCCGATCATTATTTCGAAGATCACAGCCAGATGTTTCTCCTCGACTATAATGGATATGGTGAGGGCGCAGACTGGAATAAGAAAGTAAAACGCCGTTTCTTCATGTATTCGCTGAAGGACATTATGCTGGGCTTCGAACTGAATCTGAAGTATTCGCGCTGGCTGAAAAATGTGGTGCTGGAGTATCTCTATACCAAATATCAGAGTGGTCCGTACAATCATGACCGTACATCGGGTATCGCAGACCATATAGCGGGTACTGATGATTATTATAACCACAGCATCTATCCTGGATGGCAGCATTGGGGCCAGGTGATAGGAAATCCACTCTACCGTTCGCCTATTTATAATAATGACGGATGTATTGATATCAGAAACAACCGTTTCATAGCTTATCATCTGGGTTTTGATGGCCAGCCTACACAACGGTTGGGCTATCGTATATTAGGCACCTATCAGAAAGGTTGGGGTACATATAGCAACCCGTTTACAAAAAAGCATCATAATGTAAGTTTTCTGGTAGAGGCCCATTATGATTTCCCGCATCAGTGGCTGTTGAAGGCAGGCTATGCGATGGATTTCGGTAGCGAAAAGATGCTGGGGCATAATGCCGGTATGCAGATAACCATCAGCAAAAGAGGTTTGCTGACGAAAAGAAAATAATAATCGATAAGATAGAAAATATGAAAAAGATAATAGGGGTGCTTTCCCTTGCTGTTATGATGCTCACTCTAAGCTCATGTGAGGTAGAAACAAGCCAGAATGGTGATTTGGATGGTTTCTGGCATCTGGAGCAGGTAGATACTTTAGCTACAGGGGGTACTTGTAACTTTGCAGATAAGCGCGTGTTCTGGGGCTGCCAGTATAAGCTGATTCAGGTTGCTGATTATGATCGCTTCGAGGCTGGTAGAGGATTTTATCTGCGTTTTGAGCAAACCTCCGACAGTTTGCTGATTACATCTGTTTATCGTAATAAATGGCATGAAGATTATGGAGGCGATGTACTTTTAACAGAGATGAATGATTCTTTGCGTAGCTGTGGCATCAATCATCTGAATGAGCATTTTGCCAAGGAGGTAATGACCGGAGGTAAGATGCAACTGAAGAGTAAAACCCTGAGATTGCGGTTCAGAAAATTCTGAAAAAAGCCCTCGATGCATGCAGCACCGGGGGCTTTTTTGTAGTATGCTCGGTTTCTTACTTCTTCCTTTCTGATTCCTTGATGAAACCATGTCGGTAAGCATAGAGAAGCTCCTTCAGGTCTTCTATCTGCTTACGGAGTTCGCAACCTATATCTGTGTCAGCTACCAGCATTCGGCGGTTCGACATTTCTACAATCTGTGTGGTACTCTTGATGTCGGTACCTTGCTTGATGGCATCTTCCATACTCGTAAATGGCTCGTGCTGGACCAGCTGAAATCCGCGGGAGTGGTATACTAAGGTGTAGCCGGCAATGCCAGTCTCGTTGTGGTAGGCTTTAGAGAAACCTCCATCGATAACCATCAGCTTGCCGTTTGCCTTGATAGGGTTCTCGCCCTTGGTTGTGCGAACGGGCACGTGCCCATTGATGATATGGCGGTTAGGACCGGTTACCCCAAACTCATCCATAATATGGTCGATAACCTGTTCGTTATCGCGCAACAGGAAGTAGTATCCCTTCTCTTCTTTATGAGTCTCCTTATCGGTAATGAAATAGCGCTCGAAGGTGGCCATCTTACTCTTGTCGAAGAGCGGACTGTTAGGACCGCACCATAGGTAGATGAAATAATCGATGGCATATTCCTTTTCATTCGGATCAGAATCTGATTGGAAAGCTGTGCGTATCTGCATGCCCGTATGATGCATCAGGGCTCTGCCGCTGAATTTCTTGCCAGGATATATTTCTACCTCTTTTAATGAACCATCTTCGTTGAGCGGACAGGAAGCATGGAAAAGCAGGTTGTTGTTGAAGATAGCGTACATGCAACCATGCTGCAGCATAACGTTGATATGCTTGTGCAGCTTCTCGCAGACCATAAACGAATGATGCAGTTTCTGAATCAGAATTTCCTCTTCTTCAGATAGTTTGTCTGGATTGTCCGGATCGATGGTAGGGAAGTGGCATGAGGTCATGTCATACTCTTTTCCGTAAATCTCTACCTTGCCTTTCCTGTAATCGATATGGTCAAAAAGACAACGGTCTTTCATCTTCCATTCCGGATGCTTCTTGAAAAGCTGGCTCTCTAATTTAAACTGGATGACAGCTATAGCCTTGTGCATCTGAGAGGTGAGCCGCTGAGTCTTTTCATCCATTGCTGCTGCACCTCCGCTGAGCTTAGGCAGAAATTCTTTGCAATCATCATCCTTGTAGGTTTCCATCGCAAAAGTAGCGAGTGGTACTAGGTTGATGCCATAGCCTTCTTCCAATGTCGAGAGGTTGGCGTATCGCAGGGAGAGACGTATCACATTGCAGATGCAGGCATCATTGCCGGCTGCTGCTCCCATCCATAGTACATCGTGATTACCCCACTGGATGTCCCAACTGTGGTAGCGGCGCATCTTGTCCAAGATGATGTGGGCTCCTGGACCTCTATCGTAGATATCGCCCAGAATATGGAGCTGGTCGATAGCCAGGCGCTGGATGACGTTGGCTATAGCGATGATGAAATCATCGGCTCTGCCTGTGCTGATAATCGTATCAACAATAACATTGACATAGGCTGTCTTGTCATGATCTTCGGTGTGCTCGTGCAAAAGCTCCTGGATAATATACGAGAAATCGCATGGCAGCGATTTGCGCACCTTGCTTCGGGTATATTTGCTGGAAACATCACGGCATACAGCCACCAACTGGTGCAGGGTGATGTGATACCAGTCGTTGATGTCGGGTTCGTTCTGCTTGACGAGTTCCAGTTTCTGCTCAGGATAGTAAATAAGAGAGCAGAGTTCTCGCTTCTCCTGTTCGCGAAGGGTATTGCCAAAGAGTTCGTTCACCTTACGCTTGATATTTCCTGATGCATTTTTCAGTACATGCAGGAAGGCCTCATACTCACCATGGATGTCGGCAAGGAAATGCTCGGTACCCTTTGGCAGGTTGAGGATGGCTTGCAGGTTGATAATCTCGGTGCTCGCCTCTGCTATAGTAGGGAACGACTGAGAGAGCAACTGCAAATATCTCATGTCTTGTTCTATATTATAATGTTTCATGTTTTTTCCATTTTCTTAGAGCCTTTTTACTATTTATCTTTTGCAAAGATAGTATAAATAATAGATAAAACAAAGGAAAAAAGTATTTTTTTGAAAAATCTTTCTGTTTTTTCAGATTTTTGCAGTATTTTTGCAGACGAAATATAATAATTCTTCAAACTAACTATATTTGATTATGAAACAAACTATTCTTGTTACTGGTGGTACAGGCTTCATAGGTAGCCATACTACAGTAGAGTTGCAGCAGGCAGGCTACAATGTTGTTATCGTAGATGATCTCTCAAACTCAAAGATTGAAGTACTCGATGGTATCGAAAAGATTACTGGTATCCGCCCTGCTTTTGAACAGGTTGACTTGCGCGACAAGGCTGCTACCGAGGCTGTATTCCAGAAATATCCTGATATTGAGGGTATCATTCACTTTGCTGCAAGCAAGGCAGTAGGCGAGAGCGTACAGAAACCATTGTTGTATTATCGCAACAATATCGTATCGCTCATCAATCTCCTGGAACTTATGCCAAAGTATCAGGTAAAGGGTATCATCTTCTCTTCTTCTTGTACCGTTTATGGGCAGCCGAAGCCTGAGAATTTGCCTGTAACAGAAGAGGCTCCTCATCAGAAGGCTACTTCACCTTATGGCAATACTAAGGAGATTAATGAGCAGATCATAGCTGATTATATCCATAGTGGTGCAGCCATCAAGAGCATTGTATTGAGATATTTCAATCCTATAGGTGCACATCCTTCTGCTGAGATTGGTGAGTTGCCAAATGGTGTGCCAAACAATCTGATTCCATACGTTACTCAGACAGCCATGGGTATCCGCAAGGAACTCACTATCTTTGGTAATGATTATGATACTCCTGATGGAACCTGTATCCGCGACTATATTTATGTTGTAGACTTGGCTAAGGCACATGTAGCTGCTATGGCACGTGTTCTTGATAAGGAGACTGAGCCTATCGAATATTTCAATATCGGTACAGGTAATGGAAACTCAACTCTCGAAATTGTTGAGACTTTTGAAAAAGCTACAGGTGTGAAACTGAATTGGAAGTATGGTCCACGAAGAGAGGGCGATATTGAGAAAATTTGGGGTGATTGCACCAAGGCGAACAAGGTACTCGGCTGGAAGGCTGAGGCTAAGCTTGAGGAAGTGTTGGCTTCTGCTTGGAAATGGCAGCAGAAACTTCGCGCTGATGGCATCATGTAAAGTGTTGGTTGTTTTAGAAAATAATGTGAATTGGCTTCTTTTTTCCTCTGAAAGGTTAAAAAAGCTAATTTTTGGGAAACTTACCGTCGGGAAGACGGTAAGTTTCCTTTTTTTTATATATCTTTGCAGAAAGAACTATTGGTTTAACGAAACTTGAAAATATATGAAACGGACTTTACTTTCAATATTAACAATTGCAATGTTAGCGCTTTCTGTTCCTTCGGATGCTATGGCCAACGAGGGAAACATAGAATGGGCAGACCTTGATGTGGCAGATATCAACTTGAACTATGCTGGGGGCGTGATGCATATCACCGGTGCTAGCGGGCAAGTGGTGAGAATATATAATGTGGCAGGTGTTACAATCAAGACCTTCCGCATAGAAGGTAATGACAAGCGCGTAAACTTGCCATTGGCTGATGGTATCTATATTGTAAAGGTGGGGAATACCTTTACGCGCAAAATTTGCGTAAAGCATTAATAGTACTATAGAGGCCTTAGAATGCCGTTTAACTTTAATCAGAAAGTGAAGCTCTTTCATACTTCGTTGCTTATCATTTTTTGCTGTTTGATGTTTTGTTCTTGCCACGACAAAGTACCAAACAGCAATTTTCAGTTATCGTTAGATGAGTTCAAAAACTCTCGTTCTTCGGCTTATGCTATTAATTCAAAGGTTATAAGAAATCTGTTGGATAGTATCATGCGAAATGATAAAGACCGACATGCTGCTGATTTGCATACCCGTCGATATTACCAGAATAAAGGTAGTCTGCTTTGGATTACACGTCATGGGGTAAATAGTCAGGCTGACTCCCTGGTGACTTGCCTGCGTACGGTAGCGGATATGGGATTTGATAAACGTCGGTTCTATGTGGATGCTATTGCCCGAGATATTGACAGGTTACGAGAATTAAATCTAGATTCAGCTGATAATCAGATAAATCAAGTGATAGCCCGACTGGAGTATCGCTTGACCAAAGCTTACTTCAGATATACGATGGGGCAGAATTTTGGATTTATGAATCCTAGTTTTGTTTTCAATCGTTTAGATACTCTTGCTCCCAATCCTTATGATAGTAGCAAGAGACCCGTTAGGTTCAGAGGCCTGTTTGATGTAAAAATGGCTCATGCAGATGATGCGTTCTATCAGAAGGCTATGCAAATGGTTAGATGCGACTCGGTGGCTTCCTTCCTGAAAGAAGTACAGCCTAAGAATCCTTTCTATTATCAACTGCTGGAGAAATTGAAGGCTGGAGGACTGGGCAAGGCGATGAAAATCAAAATTCTCTGCAACATGGAACGTTGCCGCTGGAGACAGTATGATAATCCCTGGCAACACGAAAAATATGTGGTTGTCAATATACCATCGTTCCATCTGATGGCTATTGATCATCAGGATACGCTCTCGATGCGCATAGGATGTGGAGCCAGTAAAACCAAAACCCCGATATTGAACAGTCATATCAAACGTATGGAGTTGAATCCTCAATGGTTTGTTCCCCGTAGTATCGTTCTCCATGATATGATACACCGGGTGGGGAATCATGGCTACTTTCGCGCGCGTAACTACTATGTAAGGGAAGTGGCAACAGGTAAGGAGGTTGACTTAAACAGAGTAACTCGATCTATGCTTATTTCTGGTGCTTATGGCATAGCCCAGCGGGGCGGAAAGGGGAATGCTCTGGGAAGAATCATCTTCCGTTTTGATAATAATTTCTCGGTCTTCCTGCATGATACTAACAGTAAGGGCGTGTTTGGACAAGAGGATAGAGGAGTATCGCATGGATGTATCAGAATAGAAAAACCGTACGATTTCGCTGTCTTTCTATTGGCTGACAAAAACGAGAAACTGAAGGAAAAGATATACTATTCGATGACAGCAGATTCGCTAGCCAATAAAAAACTTGTTGTGAATAACGTAAAGGTTAATCCTCAAGTTCCTCTCTTCATAACCTATTATACACTCTATCCGTTAGCAGGAGGCAGAATAGCTGATTATTCTGATGTGTATGGATTTGATGTGGTAATATTCGATATGTTGAGAAAATATCTATAAACAACACATTTGTAAAAGCAATGATAAACGATAAAGAACTCTTGGCGATGATTAGGGATCCTAAGACCCAACGCGAAGGCTTTGCTGTACTGGTAAGTCAGTATAGCGAGCCGTTGTATTGGAAGGTTCGCCATATTGTCTTAGATCATGATGATGCTGATGATGTGTTGCAGAATGCCTTTGTTAAGGCTTGGACCAATCTGGATTCGTTTCAGGGAAAGTCTTCGCTCTCAACATGGCTTTACCGTATAGCAATTAACGAAGCGCTTGATTTCTTGAGACGCAAGAAGCAGATGGTTAATGTCAGTACCGAAGACGAGCCGGGCTTGGCTTCACGTCTTCTTGCCGATGACTATTTTGATGGTGACCAGATTCAGGCAGAACTGCAAGAGGCTGTAGCCCTACTGCCCGATGTTCAGCGCACAGTTTTCACTCTAAAATATTATGATAATATGAAATATTCAGAGATGAGTAAGGTGCTGTCAACAAGTGAAGGAGCTTTGAAGGCATCCTATCATCTTGCTGTGAAAAAAATAACCGATTTTTTCAATTGTAAGGATTAAACCTTTTCGGTTAGTTTTCGTCTATTTAATAAAGTATAAAAGAAAGGAATGAGGAATATGTTAAAAGAAGACAATATATTGAATAGCCGTTTTGGTAAGAAAAACCATTTCCAGGTGCCGGCTGGTTATTTCGACCAGCTTACTGATAGGGTGATGGCAAATTTGCCGGAGCAGGAACCCCGCATCATTCACATGCAGCCTAGCTTATGGCAGCGTATGCCGATTCGAAAGATTGCGGCGGCTGTTGCTGTTTTGGCTGTGATGGGAGGTGGCTCGGTACTGGCGCTGAAATATACGGGAAGCAGTAAGCCTGCTATGGCACATGTGGACCATATGGTTCAGAAAGCTGCTGTGAATAATAATGAAGATGCTACTTTTAATGAGATGGCCGATTATACGATGATGGATAATGAAACTATCTATGCATCGCTGATTGCAGAAAATTAATGGTTGGTATTTCTTTTTGTCTACAGATAAAGATTTTTAAAAACGATAAGGTATGAGAAAGATAATGCAACATAGGTTTCTTGCGCTTTTAGCTATGCTGATGATTAGTCTGGTTTCACTTGCTTCACAGCCTCAGGGTAGAAAACATCATGATGGATTTAATCCTAAAAGGTTTCAGGCAGAACTAGAACAGTTTATTACGACTAATGCCTGTCTTACGCCGAGAGAAGCTGCTAAATTCTTCCCGGTATATAGACAGATGGGTAAGAAAATGCGTATGATATTCGATGAAATGCGCCGATTCCGTCATGTGAATCCGAATGATAATGAGGCATGTGCCGAAGCTATCAGGAGAAAGGATGAGTTGGATATTCAGCTGAAACAGTTGCAGCAAGAGTATCATTCTAGATTTATGACCATCTTACCACCTAATAAGGTGTTCAGTGTCATCAAGGCAGAGGAACGGTTCCATCGCCAGGCATTCAGACGGATGAAGAAATAAATCTCTAAAAAAGTAGAGATAAAACTATTTAATATGTATTTATGTGAATTTTGGTCACATTAATAGGGTCGCGAAGATATTTTTAATAATATTTTCGCGATTTTATTTTGTCCTTTCCGTTATTTGTTGTACTTTTGCACTTTGGAAAATAATAATATAATATAATAAGGTATGTACAGAAGTAATACGTGTGGAGAGTTACGTCTCTCTGATGCCGGCAAGGAAGTGACACTTGCCGGTTGGGTACAGCGCTCAAGAAAGATGGGTGGTATGACATTCGTCGATTTGCGCGACCGTTATGGTATCACACAGTTGGTCTTCAACGAGGCTGATAACAAAGACTTGTGTGATGCAGCTAACAAGCTAGGTCGTGAATTCTGCATTCAAATAAAGGGTGTAGTAAGTGAACGACAGAGCAAGAATCCTAAAATGGATACTGGTGACATCGAAATCCTGGTGAAGGAACTCAATGTCCTCTCTCAGAGTCAGACCCCTCCTTTCACTATCGAAGATAATACTGATGGTGGTGATGATATCCGTATGAAGTATCGTTATCTTGATTTGCGTCGTCCTGCAGTGCGCAAAAATCTGGAGTTGCGTCATCGTATGTGCATCTTGATTCGTAACTTCCTCGATGCACAGAACTTCATGGAGGTTGAAACTCCAATTCTTATTGGTAGTACACCAGAGGGAGCCCGCGACTTTGTTGTTCCTTCCCGTATGAATCCAGGTCAGTTCTACGCTCTTCCACAGAGTCCTCAGACTTTAAAGCAGCTCTTGATGGTTGCTGGTTTCGACCGCTATTTTCAGATTGCCAAGTGCTTCCGTGATGAGGATCTTCGTGCTGACCGTCAGCCAGAGTTTACACAGATTGACTGTGAAATGAGTTTTGTTGATCAGGATGATGTCATCAACCTTTTCGAGGAAATGGCTCGCCATTTGTTTAAGGAGATTCGTGGTGTAGAACTTCCTAAGTTGGAGCAGATGACCTGGCACGATGCTATGCGCCGTTTCGGTAGCGATAAGCCAGACTTGCGCTTCGGTATGGAATTTGTTGAGTTGAAAGATGCTTTCACAGGTAAGGGTAATTTCTCAGTATTCGATGAGGCTAAGTATATTGGCGGTATCTGTGTTCCTGGTTGTGCTGATTATAGCCGTAAGCAGTTGAACGAATTGACTGATTTTGTTAAGCGTCCTCAGGTCGGTGCCAAGGGCTTGGTATATATCAAGTACAATGCTGATGGTACCGTAAAGAGTAGCATAGATAAGTTCTATTCTCCAGAGGAACTTGCTGAAATCAAGACCGTAATGGGAGCCAAGGATGGTGACCTTGTTTTGATTTTGAGCGGTGATAATGCTAACAAGACACGCATTCAGCTTTGCTCTTTGCGTTTGGAAATGGGTGATCGTTTGGGACTTCGTGATAAGAATGTATTCAAGTGTCTTTGGATTATTGACTTCCCTCTCTTTGAGTGGAGCGATGAGGAGCAGCGCCTGATGGCTACGCACCATCCATTCACTATGCCAAATCCTGATGATATCCCATTGCTCGATGAGCATCCTGAGCAGGTTCGTGCCAAGGCATACGACTTTGTTTGCAATGGTATCGAAGTAGGTGGAGGTTCTCTCCGTATCCATGATACTCAGTTGCAGGAGAAGATGTTCGAGGTTCTCGGCTTTACTCCAGAACGTGCTGAGGCCCAGTTCGGTTTCTTGATGAATGCTTTCAAGTATGGTGCACCACCTCACGCAGGTCTTGCTTTCGGTTTGGACCGTTTCGTCAGCATTATGGCTGGTCTCGATAGTATTCGCGATTGTATTGCCTTCCCAAAGAACAACTCAGGTCGAGATGTTATGCTCGATGCTCCTTCTGAACTTGACCCTAAGCAGTTGGATGAATTGGAGATCAAACTTGATTTGAAGGCTGAATAAAAATAGAGAAACGAAGGTATTCACTCCATAAAAGAGTATGCGTAAAATGCCTTGAGAAAAATTCAATGATTTATAATAAGTAATTGATTTTTAGTAAATAAAGTGCTGCGCTTCTTGACGTAAATCAAGAAATGCAGCACTTTTGTTTATAAGTAGTAGTTTTTTCTATTTTTCTAGCACTATTTCGAAATAAAAGTTATAAATTTGCAGCAGATATTAAGGTTGAGCTGATGAAATGAGGCTCAATAGAATCATAAAATTCTTAAAACATGGTAGAAAAGAAAGCGACAACTAAGACTGCTGCAAAGAAGCCAGCAGCAAAGAAGGCTCCAGTAGCAAAGAAGGACGTTCTTTACTTGAACGCAGAGAACGCAGGTTTTAGAGCTGGTGATGTATATCAGGCATTGGCAGCTTCAGAAAAGGCTCTCACAGTAGCAGAAATTGCTAAGGCTGCTAAGATCAGTACAGAGGATGTAATCCTTGGTATCGGTTGGCTCTTCAAAGAGGGTAAGATTAAGGATGAGGACAACAAGGTTGCTCTCGCTTAAATAAGGTTTATTTTTCAAAGAGCCGCGATTGCTTGTAAGTGAGTAACCGCGGTTTTTTCTTTTTCTGTCTTCTCTCTTGAAAGAGGACGAATGTTATGATTATTATATGAAACTTGATCAGGAGATATTCAATGTTCTTTTGGCTGCGGGTGCAAAAGGGTTGAAAGTAGAAAAAATAGCTCGTCATGTATATAATTCCTGTAATTCGATTTTTACACCTCTGAATTACAAGGATGTTCATAGCTATGTTACGCAATATCTCATCAGATGCGCTAAAGACCCACAATCGCTTATAGAAAAAGGTAAGGGGTATGGTGTATATCATGTTAATTTTGATTCAAAGGCCGTACAGCAACTGATGCTCAATTTTTCTTCTTCTGTATTAGAAAATAGTAATGAAGGGGAGGACAAGGCTGACGATAGTGCTCCTCAAAGTCTTTTTGATGAGAATATGTTCTAAATTATTTTTTTATGAGGGGAATGTTGTAGTATGTTCGTATAATATATGTAGACTTTATAAAAACTGATAAAAGTTAAACAATAAACATATAAACGAATAAACTATGGCTAGTAGATATTTATTAGGTTTTGACGTAGGCTCAAGTTCTGTAAAGGCTTCGCTTACTGATGTTGACAATGGAGAAATCGTAGCTTCTGCATTCTATCCGGATCATGAAGCACCCATTATGGCTGTAAAGACCGGTTGGGCAGAGCAGGATCCTCAGATGTGGTGGGATAATGCTAAGCTGGCGCTTAAGAAAATCATGGCAGAATCTGGTGCCAAGGGTGAAGATATCCTTGCTATTGGTATCTCGTACCAGATGCATGGCTTGGTTTGTGTTGATAAGAATCAGCAAGTTTTGCGTCCTAGTATCATCTGGTGCGACTCTCGTGCCGTACCTTACGGCGAGAAGGCTTTTCATGATTTAGGTGAGAACTTCTGCTTGCGTAATCTGCTCAATTCTCCTGGAAACTTTACTGCATCTAAACTTGCATGGGTAAAGGATAATGAACCGGAACTGTTTGATAAGATTGATAAGATTATGCTTCCTGGTGATTATCTGGCAATGAAACTTTCAGGTGAAGTTAAGACTACTATCAGTGGTCTTTCTGAAGGTATGATGTGGGACTTCAACCAGAAAAAGCCTGCTAAATTCCTGCTTGATTACTTTGGCTTCGATGAAAGCATTCTGGCTGATATTGTTCCTACTTTCTCTGTACAGAGTGTAGTAAGTAAAGCGGCAGCTGAAGAACTTGGTCTGAAAGAAGGTACACCAATATCTTATCGTGCGGGTGACCAGCCAAATAATGCTGTGAGTCTGAATGTGTTCAATCCGGGTGAAATAGCAAGTACTGCAGGTACATCAGGAGTTGTATATGGTGTATTGGGTGATGTTAACTATGATCCAAAGAGCCGTGTCAATACTTTTGCTCATGCTAATTATACTACAGACCTTGACCGTCTTGGTGTATTGTTGTGTATCAATGGAACTGGTATCTTGAATGCGTGGGTTCATCGAAATATCACTCCAGATGTAAGCTATGCGGATATGAATGATCTTGCAGCTTCTGTACCAATAGGTAGTGATGGTGTTAAGATTATCCCATTTGGTAATGGAGCTGAGCGTGTATTAGAGAATAAGGAAGTTGGTTGTTCTATTCGTGGCATCAGCTTTAATAAGCATAATCGTGCTCATATTGTTCGTGCAGCACAAGAGGGTATCGTCTTCAGTTTCTGCTATGGAATGGAAATCATGCAGCAGATGGGTATGGATATCAAGAATATTCATGCAGGTAAGGCTAATATGTTCCTCAGTCCGTTGTTCCGAGATACCTTGGCGGGTGTGAGTGGTGCTACTATCGAACTTTATGAGACAGATGGTAGTGCAGGTGCAGCTAAGGGTGCTGGTATTGGTGCCGGTATCTATAAGGATCATAATGAGGCTTTTGCTTCATTGAAGAAACTTGCAGTCATAGATCCTGATGAGGCTAACCGTTCTGCTTATCTCGAGGCTTATTCTGCATGGAAAGAAGAGCTGAAAAAACTTTAAACGTTTGTAATTTACTTTAGACAAACTTTTTTTATAATATCAGATAAAGGGTGGGAGAAGTCTCACCCTTTATTTTTCTTTTTCCCGATTCTTTTGACTTTTGGGGGAGCTTCCGTCTTATTTAAGGATTGGATTTAAATATCTGTAGTTGATTTTCTGAGTATCTATCCACCTATGTTTTGTCATGATGAACCGCTTTAGAAGATAGATAAGTGATTATACAATGAAAAAATCCCCCAGCCCGCTTGAGAAAGCAGGATGGGGGATTGGTATTTTGAATCAAAACAGTTTAATTCTTGAAACTGTGGATTGGAGCCGGAATACGACCGGCACGGTTTACGAATGCTTCGCAACTGAATGGGTTTACAGGCATGATTGGAGCATGACCGAGCAAACCGCCAAAATCTACATTGTCGCCTACCTTCATGCCCACAACTGGGATGATACGTACGGCAGTAGTCTTCTGGTTAACCATACCGATGGCAGCCTCGTCGGCAATGACACCGGAAATGGTGGTGGCTGGAGTATCGCCAGGGATGGCAATCATATCCAAACCTACTGAGCAGACACAAGTCATCGCCTCAAGCTTCTCGATGGTCAGCGCACCTGCCTCTACAGCGTTGATCATACCCTGGTCTTCGCTGACAGGGATGAAGGCACCGCTCAAACCACCTACATAAGAAGAAGCCATGATACCGCCCTTCTTAACCTGGTCGTTCAGGAGTGCAAGAGCTGCTGTGGTACCAGGAGCACCGGCATGCTCAAGACCGATGAGCTCGAGAATATCGGCTACACTATCACCGATAGCTGGGGTAGGAGCCAATGAAAGGTCGATGATGCCGAAAGGTACGTTCAGACGGCGTGAAGCCTCCTTGGCTACCAACTGACCTACACGGGTAATCTTGAAGGCGGTACGCTTGATGGTTTCGCAAAGAACCTCGAAGCTTTCACCCTTTACCTTCTCCAATGCATACTTTACAACGCCAGGACCGCTGACACCGACACTCACTACCGCATCGGCCTCAGAAACACCATGGAAGGCACCAGCCATGAACGGATTGTCGTCTGGCGCATTGCAGAGAACAACGAGCTTGGCGCAGCCCAGAGAACCTCTGTCTTTGGTTGCCTCGGCTGTATCCTTTACGATTTCGCCCATCAAGCGGACAGCATCCATGTTGATACCGGTCTTGGTAGAACCCACATTGACTGAGCTGCAGACGAAATCGGTCTGTGCCATCGCCTGAGGGATAGAACGGATAAGAAGCTCATCGCTCTTGCTCATACCCTTGCTTACGATGGCAGAATAGCCGCCCAGGAAGTTGATGCCGAGTTCCTTGGCACACTGGTCGAGGGTCTTGGCAATCTTCACGTAATCGTCGGTAGTCTTGCAGGCAGAACCGCCTACCAGCGAGATTGGAGTGATGGAGATACGCTTGTTGACGATAGGTACACCAAACTCCTTGGAGATTTCTTCGCCGGTCTTCACCAGGTTCTTTGCCAGACGTGTAATCTTATTATGAATGTTCTGACAGAGCTCATCGAGATCGGTAGATGCGCAATCCAAAAGGTTGATACCCATGGTGATGGTACGCACATCGAAATTCTCCTGCTCTATCATCTTATTGGTTTCGATAACCTCAGATATATTGATCATATTGTTTGCTTTTTAAATTCTGTGCATCATATTGAAAATTTCCTCGCGCTGGCATTTGATCTGCACGCCCATAGCCTTACCAACATTGGTGAGTTCATCGGCTACTTCCTCGAAAGTTTTCTGCATCTTGCCCATGTCTACGATCATCATCATGTTGAAATACTCCTGTACGATGGTCTGAGAGATATCCAAGATGTTGATACTGTTCTCTGCCAAATAGGTACATACCTTGGCGATGATACCAACGGTATCCTTGCCCACTACTGTAATAATCGTTCTGTTCATGTATTTATTCCTTATTTTAAATTGGTAAGTTTTCGGCTGCAAATTTACAACTATTTTGTTAGACTACCAAATAAAAAGTCAGAAAACTTGTAAAATCACTAACGCTTTGCAAGTTTTCTGACTCATTTTTACCTTTCTTGTTTCCTTATCTTACTTGATACCTCTTTCGTTGAGTGCCTTAGAATATTTGGCTGCATTCTGCAGGTGCTCATCGTAAGTGCGGGCAAAATTATGAGTGCCGCTGAAATCCTCCTTGGCACACATGTAGAGGTAATCGTGATGCACATGGTTGAGGACGGCATCAATACCTGCTACGCTCGGAATGCGGATAGGCCCCGGTGGCAAACCTGGGTTCTTGTAGGTATTATACGGGTTCTTGATAGACAGGAGGTTGTTGTAGATGCGCTTGAGGTCGAATCGCTGCCAGGCATATTTAATGGTAGGATCGGCCTGCAATGGCATTCCCTCTGGATATTCGGCATTGCGAAGCATCAGACGGTTATAATACATGCCGGCTATCATCGGTTTTTCGCCGTTATTGGCTGTTTCTTCGTCCACGATGCTGGCAAGGGTGATGATCTCAATCGGTGTCAGCTTCATAGCCTTTGCCTTTTCGGTGCGCTCAAAGTTCCAAAACTTGTCGCTTTCTTTCTTCATGCGCTCCAGAAATTTATCTACCGAGATGTTCCAGTAGAGATCGTAGGTGTTAGGTACGAACATGCAGGCGATGGTGGCAGTATCGTAACCGTATTTCTGACAGATGCTCTCGTCGCGCAGGGCATGGTAGAGGTCGTTGCTGCCAAACATCATCTTCTTGCCAATCTCATCAGAGAGTTTGTCGAGCGTGCGGACCGAAGGGATGGTAAGGCTAACCGGTTCCTGCAAACCGTTCTTCATGTGGCGCCATGTCTTGAGGGCACCATCGCCCGGAGCAATGGCGTATCTGCCGGTGCGGATATGATCGGCATAGCCGGAATGGAGGGTCAGGGTCTTGAATGCCTGGAACGGAATGCTCTTGGCAAATGGGCGGAGCTTGTTGTATACAGAGTCGATGTTATCATCGTTGTCGATGTAAACATACTCGGTGTTGCTGCTCTTCGAGAAGGAAGAGAAACAATAGATGTAGCCCACGATGGCGATGACTGCGATGCAGCCTATAGCGCCATACAGATAGAGCTTAGAAAATGATTTTTTCTTTTTCATATTCTTCTTGTTTGTTATTTTTCGGGTGCAAAAGTACAGTAAAAATAGGAAATAGCAAAGTATAGGAATTTAAAATAGGTTAATTGTCATCTTTCTTTATCCGTTGTGTCTGCTTTTTTGTTACCTTTGCACTTGACATTGAGAATCAACATGTGTATCGGTGCTTTCGGGTACATTATTATAAAAGGATTATGAAAATGAAGTTTTCGATAGCGTATGCTGCCAAGTGGGGTCATGCCCTGCATGTAGAATTAACTTTTGCCGCCGCTGATGGATATCAAGATACGATGGACTTGCCGATGACCACCCGGGACGGTTATCACTGGGAGGTGGAAATGGCGTCAAGGCAGAACCGCCATCACCCTTTCGTAGCTGTGGCTTACTGCTACTGCGTGAAAGATGCTGGGGGAAAGGTGCTGCGTAGGGAATCGCTCGCTTCTGCCCGCCAATATGTTTTTGATGAGAGTAAGAATTTCTATTTTCAAGACTATTGGCTGGAGGAGGATAATCCTTACGTGGAAAAAAATGCCTTCGTATTGCAGCAGGTGAAGTTTACTGATGTCAAGCCAGCGCGTCTGTCTCTCTTCGACCGTACTATCATCTTCAAGATTCATGCCCCGAAACTCTATGAGGGTGAGGCTGTAGCTCTGTTGGGAAATCATCCTACGCTGGGCAAATGGAATCCGGCTCATTTCCTGAAGATGCAGAACTATCATGGCAAGGACTGGGAAATATCTGTGAATGTGCAGGCTATCGATGAGCCGATAGAATATAAATATGTGGTGATTGATGCACAGACCCAGAAACTGAAGAGATGGGAATTTGGGGATAACAGAATCTTTGGCATTTCGGGTAATGAACAGGCTGGCGGACAGGGAATTCCTCAGGGTGAAATCCGTGTATACCATCAGGATGTTTATGTGCTACACGGCGGTGAGTTCCGCATCAAGAGGGTTCCGGTTCATGCCCAGTTCAATTTCGATACCTATATATTCGATCTTGACGGAACCCTGATTTCTTCTCTCCACGACCTGGCTGCAAGCTGCAATTATGCGCTGAAGCTGAACGGGATGCCTGAACGTACGCTGGAGGAAGTACGCATGTTTGTAGGAAACGGGGTGAAGAAACTGATGGAACGTGCCGTGCCGGGAGGATTGGAGAACGAGAAGTTTGAGAAAACCCTACAGGATTTCCGCAAGCATTATATGGTGCACAATATGGATAATACGAAACCTTATCCGGACGTGATGGAGATGCTGGAGGAACTGAAGAATAGGGGAAAGAACATTGCGGTGGTAAGCAACAAGTTTTATGCAGCTACCCGGGAAATATGCCGCCATTTCTTCGGCGACCTGGTAGATGTGGCGATAGGAGAGCGGGAGAATATCAAGAAAAAACCGGCTCCAGATACCGTAAACGAAGCCTTGCGGCAGCTGCATGCGGATAGAGAAAGGGCGGTATATATCGGCGACAGCGACGTGGATGTGATGACGGCAAAGAACAGCGGAATGCCTTGTATCTCAGTGCTGTGGGGATTCAGAGATCACGATTTTCTGCTGGCACATGGAGCTTCTATCCTGGTATCATCACCCTTGCAGATATTATAAGAAAGGTAGGAAAAAATGATTTGGAAGACCATCATAGAGAATGGTCTTCCAGATATTTCTTGATAAATTCAAAGTAGGTTTCTGATATCGGAATGCTCTGGTCGCCATAGGTAATGTGCTGCTGGTCTACCGTATCAAACTTTGTCATGTTGGCAAGGAACGAACGGTGTACACGCTTGAATTTTTCTCTTGGCAGCCTTTCTTCCAACTGTTTGAGGTTGCCCAGGGTTCTGATGTTAGGCCTGCCCTCAAGATGGAAACGGATGTAGTCTTTGTCGCAGTCAACAAACAGAATATCATCTATCGGGATTCTTACGCATTTGTAATCTCGTTTTACCACCAGAAAACCGTCGCGCTTGATAGGGTTGTAGTTATCGTCCTGCATGTAGCGTTCGAAGACTTTCTGGCATGATCCCATAAAGTCATCGTAGGTGATGGGCTTGAGCAGATAGTCGAATGCATTCACTTTGTAGGCTTCGATGGCATACTCCTTGAATGCGGTGGTGAAGACAATCTTCACGTTCTTGGGTACAACCTTTGCAAATTCCAAACCGCTGATCTGCTGCATGTGGATGGCGAGAAAAAGTATGTCGAGATGGTTGTGATGGATGCCGTCTACAGCATCTATCGCACTTTTGTAGGCTCCGATCAAATGCAGGGTCGGAGTTTTTTCTATATACTGTTCCAGGAGTTGCAAAGCTTCCGGATCTTCATCTATGATGGCGCAATTTAAAATCATAATTTTACTGTTTTAGTGATTTTATTCTCGATTTTCGTAAAAACGAAAAATGTGTTTGTTTATTGTTTCAAGCTGCAGATTTTTTCAGATAAAAATCTATTTTCATGATTTTACCTTAAATTTGTTTAATCTATTTGGCTATTTGAGGAAAAAACCGTAATTTTGGAGATTGATAAGTCAGACTATAACTGTAGAATATGAAATACAATAAGAAACAACATACCAAATTGTCCTGTCGGAGCAAGTGCTTTTTCCTTGCCTTGACTTTGGCTATGGCATCGGTTGATGCCTCAGCCCAGAAGATTTCGCTAGGCTCTTGCATCACCCGTGACGGAGGTCAGTTTAAAGGCGAAATGGTGAGCGGAAAGCCGCAGGGAAAAGGTACTACCATCTATAAGAATGGGGATACCTACGAAGGCTCTTATATGAAAGGTAAGCGCGAAGGCTATGGCGTTTATACCTTCAGTGATGGCGAAAAGTATGAAGGGCAGTGGATGCAGGACCAGCAGCATGGTAAAGGCACCTACTATTTCCAGAACAACAACAAATATGTAGGCCTCTGGTTCCGCGATTACCAGCATGGTCATGGCGTCATGTTCTATTATAATGGTGATAAATATGACGGCGACTGGTATAAGGACAAGCGTCAGGGACGCGGCGTTTATACTTATGCCAATGGCGCACAGTATAAAGGCCAGTGGATGAACGATATGAAGAATGGAAACGGCTTCTTCAACTGGGGAGACGGAACTACTTATGACGGTCAGTGGCTAGACAACCAGCGCTCTGGAAAAGGTACTTTCAAATATGCTGATGGCGATGTGTATATCGGCGACTGGAAGGATGATATCCAGGACGGAAAGGGTATCTATAAATTTCATAATGGCGACATTTATGAAGGCGATTATGTGCAGGGAGAACGCACGGGTATAGGCATCTTCCGCTCTGCAAAGGGCGACAAGTATAACGGACAGTTTAAGGATGGTCTGCGTACCGGTCAGGGTACCTTCATCTGGAAGAATGGCGATATCTATGTAGGCGACTGGATGGATGATCTGCAGAACGGCAGGGGCAAACTGACCAAGAAGAACGGCGACGTGTTTGAAGGTGAGTTCAAAAACGGTCTGGTAGATGGTAATGTCGTGATTCATTATGCTGATGGCAGAAGATTCAAGGGTGCCTATCACAAAGGTAAGCGCCAGGGACCTTGCATAGAAGAAGATAAAAACGGTAAGCGTTTCGAAGGAACCTACCGTAACGATGTGCGTGACGGAAGATTTGTAGAAAAAGACCGCAACGGACAGGTTACAGCCAAGGGAGCCTACGAAAACGGCAAACGATTTGAAGACTAATCTCTTCAGAAAATTAGAAAAATACAAAGAAATTATAAATAACGAGATAGAGAACCTTTATATTTTAAATAATGAGAAAAAGAACATATTATAATGTTGAATATTGAATGTTCAATGTTCTGTTTTCAAGTCTCAAAGTTAAAAGTAAATGTTCAAATCTCAAAGCTTAACTATAATTATGGTAGTAGATACTTTAGACAATCTGGAGAAATATGTTTCTCTCAATCCGCTCTTCGCTGATGTAGTGAAGTTTATCAAAGATAATGACCTCTCTAAATTGGAGGACGGTAAGCATTTTATCAAGGAGGGTAACCTCTTTGTTAACATAACGACAGCTCACGGAAAAAGCGAGGAAGATGCTGTTTTTGAAACACATCGCAAGATGATTGATATTCAGATTCCTCTTGACAACGAGGAGACTTATGGCTATACTCCTCTTGCTGATCTTCCTGAAGTGGAATATAACGAGGCTAAGGATGTAACCAAGTATCCTGGTGTGAAAGCGCAGACGCTCGTTACCTGCAAGCCAGGTCAGTTTGCTATCTTCTGGCCACAAGATGGTCATCAGCCATGCATCGGTAGTGGTGATATCCACAAGGCTATCTTCAAGATTAAGAATTAAAGAAGAAATCTTCAAGATAAAATTAAAGAAGAATAATATAGAGTAACCATCTAAAATCATGATATATGGCAACAGAAAAGAAAACTACAGCCCAGAAGGCTGCAACTAAAAAGGCAACTGCAAAGAAACCAGTTGCAAAAAAGGCAGCGAAGGCTGTGGTAAAGCATATCGGACTCGTGAAGAACGACCCATATCTGGCAGACTATGAGGATGCCATCAAGGGCCGACACGACCATGCACTCTGGAAACTCGGTCAGCTGACTAATAACGGCAAACAGACATTGAGCGATTTTGCCAATGGATACGAGTATTTCGGACTGCATAAGACTGCCCGTGGATGGGTGTTCCGTGAGTGGGCACCTAATGCTACAGACATCTATCTGATAGGTGGCTTCAACAACTGGCAGGAAACCGAAAAGTATCGTGCTAAAAGAGTAAAGAATACCGGCAACTGGGAACTCAAACTTCCGGAGAAAGCGATGAAACATGGCGATCTCTTCAAGATGAAAGTTCATTGGGAAGGTGGTGAAGGCGAGCGTATTCCTGCATGGGCACAGCGCGTAGTACAGGACGACCAGACCAAGATTTTCTCTGCTCAGGTTTGGAATCCGGAACCATATAAATGGAAGAAGAAAACCTTCAGACCAAATGTGGCACCTCTGCTCATCTATGAATGCCATATCGGTATGGCACAGGATGCTGAGAAGGTTGGCACTTACACAGAATTTAAGGAGAATGTGTTGCCACGTATCATCAAGGATGGTTACAACTGCATTCAGATTATGGCTATCCAGGAGCATCCGTATTATGGCTCCTTCGGCTATCATGTAAGCAGTTTCTTTGCTGCAAGTAGCCGCTTCGGAACTCCTGAAGAGTTGAAGAATCTCATTGATACAGCTCACCAGAATGGTATTGCCGTCATCATGGACATCGTTCACTCTCATGCCGTAAAGAATGAGGTGGAAGGACTAGGTAATCTCGCTGGCGATCCTAACCAGTATTTCTATCCTGGCGACCGTCATGAGCATCCGGCTTGGGACAGTCTCTGCTTCGACTATGGAAAGGATGAAGTCATCCACTTCCTGTTGAGCAACTGCAAGTATTGGCTCAATGAGTTCCATTTCGACGGATTCCGTTTTGATGGTGTAACATCCATGCTCTATTACAGTCATGGTCTGGGTGAGGCATTCTGCAACTACGGCGATTATTTCAATGGTCACGAGGATGATAATGCCATCTGCTATCTTACCCTTGCCAACTGCCTGATTCACGAGGTTAACAAGCATGCCATTACGATTGCCGAAGAGGTGAGCGGAATGCCGGGCCTGGCTGCCAAGTTTGAGGATGGCGGTTATGGTTTTGACTATCGCATGGCGATGAATATTCCAGATTATTGGATCAAGACCATCAAGGAACTGAAGGATGAAGACTGGAAACCATCCAGCATCTTCTGGGAGGTAAAGAACCGCCGTTCGGATGAGAAAACCATCTCTTATTGTGAGAGTCATGACCAGGCATTGGTGGGCGATAAAACCATCATCTTCCGTCTGATTGATGCCGATATGTACTGGCATTTCAAGAAGGGCGATGAAAACGAAATGGCTCATCGTGGTATTGCTCTGCATAAGATGATCCGTCTGGTTACCGCCTCTACAATCAATGGCGGTTATCTCAACTTCATGGGTAATGAGTTCGGTCACCCAGAGTGGATTGATTTCCCTCGCGAGGGTAATGGCTGGAGCCATAAATACGCCCGCAGACAGTGGAATCTGGTAGATAATCATGAACTCTGCTACCACTATCTTGGAGATTTCGACCGAGAAATGCTCAAGACGATTACAAGCGAAAAGAATTTTAACAAGACACCAGTTGTAGAAATCTGGCATAATGATGGCGATCAGGTTCTCGCCTTTATGCGTGGCGATCTGCTCTTCGTGTTTAACTTCTCGCCAACCCGCTCTTTCACCGACTATGGCTTCCTGGTTCCAACCGGTTCCTACAGCGTAGTGCTTGATTCTGACAGCAAGGATTTCGGCGGTAATGGCTTGAATGATGACACGATGACGCATCTGACCAATTACGATCCACTTTATGTGAAAGACCGTAAGGAGTGGCTGAAACTTTATCTGCCAGCTCGTACAGCTTTGGTGCTGAAGAAAAATTAATAGATTGATTTATGAAAAATAAAAGGAGTAGTACTGCGAAGATGCAAATCGCCTGTGCTATCATCTTTATCACATTTACCTACGTCTACCTGGCATTTTACCAGGCAGACGTACTGGCAGTGGCTCAGCATGTTTTCTCAGGCGGTTTGACCAACTACAGTTACACGCTGGCTCCACTGCTTATCACGCTCGTACTCTATCTGCTGCAAGTGGGAGTGTACGCAGTAACCCGTGTGAAACGCCGTTTCCACGGGCTTACTTATTTCCCTTCGTTCCTCATCCTGACGATGATTACCGATATCCCCGTTGATATCGACCGTTATCATTCGCTGGGGGCGTGGTGGATTATCTTGCCACTCTGTCTGATTCTATGGGGCGGATTAATATGGATAGCCCGCCAGTTGGAGCCGATAGAAACAGAGCCTCACAGCAACGGCTGGTTCTCCCGCTATATGTGGGTGAATCTGCTCCAGATGCTGGTGATGATATTGCTTGTCAACTTTGTTGCTAGCAATGATCGGCTGTTTCATGAACGTATGCGCATGGAACATCTGATGAAAGAAAAACATTATGAAAAAGCTTTGGAAGTAGGTGAGAAATCTCTGAAAACAGATTCTTCGCTGACAATGCTCCGTATAGCCTGTCTCAACGAAACAGGCGAGCTGGGCAGCCGTCTCTTTACTTATCCGCTGGTAGGTGGAAGTAAGGCGATGATGCCGGATAGCGTAACCGTGAAGGCTATGATGTGGAAGGCGCCAAAATGGATGCAGAAACCTTCGGCATGGATGGTTAAACATCATCTCAAGTATCGTCTGCCTGTTGACTATCAGCTTTGTGCACTCTTGCTGGACAAGCAACTAGACAAGTTCGTAGCAGAGGTGCAGAAACATTACAAAGTAACTTCGGGCAAACTGCCTGTTCATTATAAGGAAGCGTTGGTTCTTTATACGCATCGCCGCAGTAATCCAAGTATCGTTTATCACGATAATGTGATGGATACAGACTTTGAGGATTTCCAGCAGATGGATCACAAATATGCTAATGAGACTGAAAAGCAGAATGCTCTTCGGGATACTTATGGAAATACCTACTGGTATTATTATGAGTATGGAAACAAATGAAAGTTTTAATTTAGGAGATTAATATGAAAATACAGATATACAGAAACTTATGGGTTTTACAGATAGCTTTTCTTCTGTTGGCGCCATTAGGGTTGCAGGCACAGAAGAAGGAGATTTCTGCAGCCAAAGATCTGGTAAAGGCTGGCAAGGATTTGGCGAAGGCCGAATCCAGTATGCGCAAACTCCTGACGGATTCTGCCAACCGGAATAACAAGAAAATTTGGAATATTCTCTTTGATGCTGTGAAGAAGCAGTATGAACAGGGTAATGAGAAACTCTACCTCAAACAGGCGTATGATACAGCCCAGCTCTTCAATGCAACCCGACAGCTCTTCGTTATAGCCCAAGGACTTGATTCCGTTGAGATGATTCCTAACAAAAAAGGAAAATGTGAGTTTGATTTCCGCAAGTCTCATTCTGAATATTTGAACAGGATACGTCCGAATCTCTATAACGGAGGAACCTGGTTTATCAGGAAACAGAAATACAAGGAGGCTTATCAGTTCTTTGACCAGTACATAGAGTGCAGTACTGCACCGATGTTCCAATCTTATAAGTATGCCCAGAAAGACAAATATCTTTCTTCGGCAGCTTATTGGGCTGTATATGCCGGATATAAGATGAAAGATACCAAAGCTACGCTTCATCATTCTTATGAGGCGCTGAAAGATACGGCTCATTATAACTATATGTTACAGTATCTGGCTGAGACTTACAAACTGGAGAAGGATACACCGCGCTATCTCTCTACCTTGAAGGAAGGTTTTGAACGGGATCCGAAATTCCCGTTCTTCTTCCCGCGTCTGGTAGAGTATTATTCGCAGGAAAACCAACTCGATTCTGCACTCGCCGTAGCAGATAAGGCGCTGGCGATAGCTCCCGACAATGATATCTATCTCTTTACCAAGGGAACCGTTCTCCTGAATATGGGTGATTTCAAGCAATGCATTGAAGTGAGCAAAAAGGCACTTGCCATGAACGATTCTTTGGCTGGTGCTTATTATAATATAGGTTTGGCTTATTTCAATCAGGCTGTTGAAATGGATAAGAATTCGCAGCAATCTCGCAAAACTCATCAGGAGATAGACGGACTTTACAAGAGTGCGATGCCTTATCTGCAGAAGTACAGAACGATGGCGCCTGATATGCAGGAGCAGTGGGCTTTGCCGCTATATACCATCTATCTGAATCTGAACATGGGTAAGGAGTTTGATGAGATAGACAAACTCCTCAATCAGAAAAAGAAATAATGCCTCATGATGAGGAATTTATGAAAACTTCTCTTGAAAAGAAGACTTCTCTATTGAAATTGATTATTAGAAATTTATGATAGACAGAATTTTAGATAAACTGGGCATTGAGCTCAATGATATGCAGCAGGATTCCATGCAGGCAATCTTGCACGGGAACAAGGATGTGGTGATACTTTCGCCAACAGGTAGTGGCAAGACACTGGCTTATCTTTTGCCTCTTACCCAACTTATAGATGCTACTGATGACGAGGCACAGGCGGTGGTGGTAACTCCTGGTCGGGAACTCGCTTTGCAGTCGGCTAACGTATTGAAGAATATGGGCAGCGGTTTGCGTGCGATGGCTTGCTATGGTGGTCGTGCTACGATGGATGAGCATCGCGTGATGAAACAGGTTCGTCCTCAGATTGTATTTGGAACTCCAGGTCGCCTCAATGATCATCTGGATAAGGGAAATCTTTCTCCATATCACATCAAATACCTGATTATTGATGAGTTTGACAAGTGTCTGGAGATGGGTTTCCAGGACGAAATGAGCCGACTGATCAAGTCTTTGCCTGGCTTGCGTCGACATTTCCTGCTTTCTGCTACCGAGGCAGAGGAGATTCCTCATTTCGTACACATGGGTAGGGTAGAAAAGATAGATTACCGTGTGGATGAAGATCAGGTTCCTGACCGTGTACATATATATAAGGTGGTTAGTCCGGTAAAAGATAAATTAGAGAGTCTGTCACTTTTGCTACGCAGTTTAGGCGATCAGAGTACCATTGTATTCCTCAATTATCGCGACAGTGTGGAGCGCACCAATAAATATCTGGTGGAGCAGGGATTTTCAACCTCTTTTTTCCATGGTGGATTGGAACAGAAGGAACGTGAGGCTTCTCTCTATCGTTTTAGCAACGGAAGTGCCAATATCCTGGTGAGTACGGATCTGGCTTCGCGCGGACTTGATATTCCAGATATAGATAATATCATCCATTATCACATGCCGGAGAGCGAAGATGGTTATATTCATCGTGTAGGACGTACGGCAAGATGGGAAGCCCAGGGAAAGGCTTTCTTCCTGTTAGGTCCTGAAGAGCATATTCCGGAATATGTGGATGCTGAAATTGAGGATTACGAGATGCCTGCTGCTGATCAGCTTCCTGCGCCAGCCAAACCTAAGATGGCTACTATATATATAGGTAAAGGCAAGAAGGATAAAATCAGCAAGGGTGACATCTTAGGCTTCCTTTGCAAGAAGGGTGGGCTGCAGTCGGCTGAAATCGGAAAGATTGATGTTAATGACCGTTATGCTTATGCTGCCATTTCCCGAACGAAGTTGCGCAGCGTACTGAATAATGTAAAGGGCGAAAAGATAAAAGGCGTCAAAACGATAGTGGAAGGGGTAAGATAGTTGACAAACTGCTATTATCTTTTCTCTGTTGCTTGCTAATGTATAATAAATGTAAAAATAGACATAAATATGCAGTTATTATACTAAAATGACTAACAAAATGAAAGAAATCTGCTCAAAACGCTAAAAATGTGCAGAAAAGTTTGGTAGTTTCAAATAAAAAGTGTAATTTCGCAGTCGTAAATACAATCCAAAGGTTTACTATGTATCCTATATGGATGTATTGTGCACTAATTTTTCCTGCTAACAGGATTATATCGTATAAAACTTAAATAATTATACAAAGATGAAGAAGTACAATTTTAACGCAGGTCCATCAATGCTTCCACGCGAAGTGATTGAGAACACAGCAAAGCAGATTTTGGATTTTAATGGTTCAGGTCTTTCATTGATGGAAATCAGCCACCGTGCTAAGGATTTCCAGCCAGTAGTTGATGAGGCAGTCTCCTTATTCAAGGAGCTTCTTGACATTCCTGAGGGTTATTCCGTAATCTTCCTTGGTGGTGGTGCGTCATTGCAGTTTATGCAGATTCCAGCAAACTTCCTCATCAAGAAGGCTGCCTACATTAATTCTGGCACTTGGGCTAAGAAGGCAATGAAAGAGGCAAAGCATTTTGGTGAGGTCGTGGAGATCGCATCATCGTCCGACGCCAATTTCACTTTCTATCCACAGGTTCCTAACACTGTACCAGCCGATTGTGATTACTTGCATTTGACAAGCAACAATACAATATATGGTACCGAACTCCGTGTAGATCCAGACGTAAACGTACCATTGATTTCTGATATGTCTTCAGATATCATGAGCCGTCCAGTAGATGTTTCTAAGTATACTGCCATCTATGCAGGTGCTCAGAAGAATCTTTCTATGGCAGGTGTTACCGTTATCATCGTTAAGGATGATATGCTCGGCAAGGCTCCTCGCGAGCTTCCTACAATGCTCGATTATCGTACTCACGTTGAGAAGGGCAGTATGTTCAATACTCCTCCTGTTGTTCCTATCTATACCTTGATGGAGAATCTCCGCTGGTTGAAGGCTAATGGTGGTGTTGAGGCTGCTGACAAGCGAGCTCACGAACGTGCTGAAGTTCTTTATGCTGAAATCGACCGCAACAAACTCTTCAAGGGTACTGTTGAAGAAGCATCCCGTTCTTTGATGAACATCTGCTTCGTGATGAACGATGAGTACAAGGAGTTGGAGAAGCCATTCCTCGACTTCGCTACAGAGCGTGGCATGGTAGGTATCAAGGGTCACCGCTCAGTGGGTGGTTTCCGTGCCAGCTGCTACAATGCACAGACTATGGAGGGTGTTCAGGCACTCGTCAAGGCCATGCAGGATTTTGAAGCACAACATTAATTTTTGAATTTGTATGAAAGTATTAGTTGCAACAGAAAAGCCATTCGCAGCGGCTGCTGTGGAAGGCATTAAGAAAGAAATAGAGGGAGCAGGCAACGAATTGGTGCTGCTCGAAAAATATACAGAGAAGGCTCAGCTTCTCGATGCAGTGAAGGATGTGGACGCGATGATTATCCGCTCTGACAAGGCTGATGCCGAGGTGCTCGATGCAGCAAAGAACCTGAAGATTATCGTTCGTGCCGGTGCGGGTTATGATAACATCGACCTTGCTGCTGCTACTGCTCATAATGTAGTGGCTGAGAATACTCCTGGTCAGAACTCTAACGCAGTAGCTGAGTTGGTATTCGGCTTGTTGGTCTTTACTGTACGTAATTTCTACAACGGCAAGGCTGGCAGCGAGTTGAAGGGTAAGAAACTGGGTATTCTTGCTTTCGGTAATGTTGGTCGAAATGTGGCTCGCATCGCCAAGGGATTTGGTATGGAAGTAGCTGCTTACGATGCATTCTGCCCAGCTGATGTTATCGAGGCTGCCGGTGTTCATGCTGTAAAGTCACAGGATGAGTTGTTCCAGACTTGCGACATCGTTTCTCTTCATATCCCTGCTACTCCAGAGACTATCAAGAGCATCGACTACAAGACCGTAAACCAGTTACCTAAGGGTGGCATCCTCATCAATACAGCGCGTAAGGAGGTTATCAATGAGCCTGAGCTCCTGAAACTTCTTGCTGAGCGTGAGGACTTGAAGTTCATCACTGATATCAAGCCTGATGCTGATGCAGACTTTGCCAAGTTCGAGGGTCGATACTTCTCAACTCCTAAGAAGATGGGTGCACAGACTGCAGAAGCAAATATCAATGCCGGTATTGCTGCAGCTAAGCAGATTAATGCGTTCTTTAAGGATGGATGCACTAAGTTCCAGATAAATAAGTAATTATTCTTCCCATACATATAGCTCATGAAGGGTGCTTTTTCACAGAAGCACTCTTGATGGGCTTTTCATGTTTTTATTAAACTAGTCAATTTAAACGAAATATTATGGCAATAGTAAAACCTTTTAAGGGAGTAAGACCTCCTAAAAATCTCGTTGAGCAAATTGAGTCTCGTCCTTACGATGTTCTCAATTCTGAGGAAGCACGTGCCGAGGCAGGCGATAACGAGAAGAGCCTTTATCATATTATTAAACCTGAAATCAATTTCGAACCTGGTACTTCTGAGTACGATCCTCGCGTTTATGAAAGCGCTGCAGAGAACTTCAGAAAGTTCCAGGAGAATGGCTGGTTAAAACAGGATGATAAGGAACAGTATTATATCTATGCACAGACTATGAATGGCAAGACTCAGTATGGTCTTGTTGTAGGTGCGTATGTAAACGACTATATGACGGGTGTCATCAAGAAACATGAGCTGACACGCCGCGATAAGGAAGAAGACCGTATGAAACATGTTCGTGTATGCAATGCCAATATCGAACCAGTATTCTTCGCTTATCCTGATAATGAGGTGCTTAACGAACTTCTGATGCGTTATGCAGCAACAACACCGGAATATGATTTCATTGCTCCAATTGATGGTTTCCGTCATCAGTTCTGGGTTGTAAGCGATGATCAGGATATTGCCACAATTACAGCGGAATTTGCCAAGATGCCTAGCCTTTATATTGCTGACGGTCATCACCGTTCTGCAGCAGCTGCTCTGGTAGGTGCAGAAAAAGCTAAGCAGAATCCTAATCATACAGGTAAGGAGGAATATAACTACTTTATGGCAGTTTGTTTCCAGGCAAGTCAGCTTACCATTCTCGATTATAACCGAGTTGTGAAGGATTTGAACGGTCTGACTTCTGATCAGTTCCTCGATGCTTTGACAAAGAATTTCGAGGTGATAGATATTGATGCAATCAATGTGAATGTATCTGGTGATGAAGAGGGCATACCTTGCTATGAAAAGATGGCTATTGATGATGCTATCAGCCAGTTTGGCTTGGATATTCTGAAACCAGCAGCTCTCCATTCTTTCCTCCTGTATTTGGATGGTAAATGGTACGGTTTGTTTGCCAAGCCGGGAACCTATGATGATGCTGATCCAATCGGCGTGCTTGATGTGGATATTTCATCTCGCCTGATTCTTGATGAAATTCTGGGTATCAAGGATTTGCGTTCTGATAAGCGCATCGATTTTGTGGGCGGTCTTCGCGGTCTCGGTGAGTTGAAACGTCGTGTGGATAGCGGCGAGATGAAGATGGCACTTGCTTTGCATCCGGTTACTATGCTGCAGATTATGGACATCGCTGACAGTGGTAAGATTATGCCACCTAAGGCAACTTGGTTTGAACCTAAGTTGCGTAGCGGTTTGATTATTCACAAGTTGGATTAATGATAGACGAATTTAAGACTATATCAGATACGATAGGCGAGGGATATTACACCGAGAAAAGGAGTAAGTTTCTCGCCTTTGCTCACCATGTTACAACTGTTGACGAGGTGAAGGAAATTGTTGCCGGGTACCGTAAGAAATATTACGATGCCCGACATTGTTGTTATGCATATATGCTAGGTCCTGAACGGACAGAGTTCCGTGCCAATGATGATGGTGAACCTTCTTCTACGGCAGGAAAACCAATTCTCGGCCAAATCACGAAATCAGAATTGACGGATATTTTAATTGTCGTCATCCGATATTTCGGAGGAGTGAAATTGGGAACCAGCGGACTCATTGTTGCTTATCGTGAAGCTGCCATTGATGCTTTGGCTCATTGTGAGGAGGTAACGCAACAGATAGAGGAAATAGTAACCTATGATTTTACTTATCCGATGATGAATGATGTGATGAGGATAGTCAAAGATATGAATCCGCGTATCCTGGATCAGACTTTCGATAATACTTGCAGCATCAAACTTTCTATCAGAAAGAGCGAGGCTGAGCAGTTACGTTCCCGTCTGAAAAAGCTGTCGTTTGAATAGCAGATAGCTGACAGACAGATGAATAACTGCTGGGTAAATAAAAAGAGGGTGTGTTATAAGACTGGATAATATACAGTAATATTCCATCAAAAAGAGGTGAATCATTAATTTATGATACACCCTCTTTTTGATGGTTATTTCTTTTGAATTTATCCCTTTTCTTCCAATTCCTTCTGCAATCGGATGATTTCATCGCGATATTGGGCAGCTTGCATGAAGTCGAGGTCTTTGGCAGCTTGCTTCATCAATGCCGTAGTATTGGCAATGCTCTTCTCCAATTCTTCCTTGCTCATACTGCGAACAATAGGGTCGGCAACGAAGGCTGCACTTTCCGGTTCCACGTAAACGCGAGGCTTGGAACCCTCGGCTCCCATCGGAACAATCTTTGCTCCTTCTTCCTTGCTAGTAGGCAGAGCTGAGGTTATTGCCTTCACAATCTGTTTTGGAGTAATGCCATGGTCGGCATTGTATTTCAACTGGATGCTTCGGCGGCGGGCAGTTTCATCTATCGTTTTCTGCATGCTGTCTGTGATGTTGTCTGCATACATGATTACCTTGCCGTTCACATTTCGGGCTGCACGGCCTGCCGTCTGGGTCAGAGAACGGTGACTGCGCAGGAAACCTTCCTTGTCTGCATCGAGAATAGCTACGAGCGAAACTTCCGGCAAGTCGAGTCCTTCTCGTAACAGGTTGACACCCACCAGTACATCGTATACTCCTGCACGGAGATCGTTCATGATCTTTACTCGGTCTAAGGTTGCCACATCACTGTGGATATAGGCAGCCTTTACGTTGTGGTTGAGCAGGAACTCAGTGAGTTCTTCTGCCATGCGCTTTGTAAGAGTCGTAATCAGAACTCGCTCGTTGCGGTGTGTTCTTGTTAATATTTCGTCCAGAAGATCATCTATCTGATTCTCACTTGGACGGACTTCGATTTCCGGGTCCAGGAGTCCTGTAGGACGAATCAGCTGTTCTACAACCACGCCTTCGGCTTCTCTCAATTCATAGTCTGCCGGAGTTGCACTTACGTAGATGGCCTGCGGAATGAGATCGTGAAATTCCTCGAATTTCAGCGGACGGTTATCGAAGGCTGCAGGCAAGCGGAAACCATATTCTACCAGGTTCTTCTTTCGTGCTCGGTCGCCTCCATACATGGCTCCAATCTGCGGGATGCTCACATGGCTCTCGTCAACCACAAGCAGGAAATCTTTAGGGAAGAAATCGAGCAGGCAATACGGGCGTTCGCCTTCGTGTCTGCCATCAAAATAGCGGGAATAGTTCTCGATGCCCGAACAGTGGCCCAATTCCTTGATCATTTCCATATCATATTCTACACGTTCCTTGATGCGCTGTGCCTTGATTCCATCTCCAATACTCTTGAAGAATTCTACTTGTTTAACCAGGTCGTCCTGAATTCTGCGAATGGCACTTTCCTGCTGTTCTTTGGTTGTTACGAAAAGGTTGGCTGGATAAATCTCGTAATCTTCGAACGAGGCAAGGCGGTGATAAGTGAGCGAATCCACTTCTTCGATACTGTCAATCTCATCGTCCCACCATGTTACGCGCAAAACATGATCGCTGTAAGCCATAAAGATGTCAACCGTTTCGCCTTTCACTCTAAAGTTGCCACGTTGCAGTTCTATGTCATTTCTAACGTAAAGTGCATCAACGAGTTTCCTCAGAAATTCATTTCTGTCGAGTCGCTGCCCGCGATGAATCTTGATGATGTTCTCCTGCATCGCCACAGGTCCGCCCATACCATAGATGCACGATACGGATGAGACAACGATGACATCCTTTCTGCCCGAGAGAAGGGCAGAAACAGCACCGAGTCGCAACTTGTCTATTTCATCATTGATGGCGAGGTCTTTTTCTATATATGTATCAGTAGTTGGCAGATAAGCTTCCGGCTGATAATAGTCGTAGTATGAAACATAATATTCTACAGCGTTCTCAGGGAAGAAACCCTTCATCTCCTGATACAGTTGGGCGGCAAGAGTCTTGTTGTGGCTCAAGATGAGCGTAGGCTTCCCCACGTTGGCAATCACGTTTGCCACCGTAAAGGTTTTACCCGAGCCGGTTACACCCAACAACACCTGTGCAGGATCTCCTTCAAGCACCCCCTCTGTGAGTTGCCTGATGGCTTGCGGCTGGTCGCCAGTCGGCTTATATTTTGATGTAATCTTAAAATCCATTTTCTTCCTGATTTCTTCTCAAAAGTTCTGTTTCAAGGTGCAAAATTACAAAAAAAACGCCATTAATCGTTATAAAGATTAATTTTTTACGAAAAAATGTATCTTTTCTTTTGATAATAAGTAAATTATGAGTAACTTTGCAGTTCAAAATGAGAATTATGAAAAAATTGACTCTTATTGCATCGTGTGTTGCATTGCTCTTGTCGAGCTGTGCCCACGAATATAACCAGGTATTGAAATCAGGCGATTATACTTATAAGTATGAGTACGCCAAGCAGAGCTATGCCCAGGGCAAGTATTCCCGTGCCATTCCTCTTCTGCAGGAACTGGTAACGATGAAGAAAGGTTCTACCGAGGGTGAGGAATGTTTGTACATGCTGGCTATGGCCGAGTATGGTATGAAGGATTATGAGACTGCTGCAGAGTATTTCAAGAAGTATTACTCTTCTTATCCTAAAGGTAAGTTTGCTGAAAATGCAAAGTACTTTGTGGGAGAGAGTCTGTATCAGAATGCTCCAGAGCCTCGTCTTGACCAGAGTACCACGATTACAGCCATCGCAGCCTTTCAGGAGTTCCTGGATCTTTATCCAGATGCCCGACTCAAGCAGCAGGCTACAAACCGCCTTTTTGCTCTTCAGGACCTCTTGGTTGAAAAGGAGTATAAGAGTGCCAAGCTCTATTTTGATATGGGCACCTATTTCGGCAACTGTACCAGCGGAGGCAATAATTATGAGGCTTGTATCGTAACTGCACAGAATGCGCTTAAGGATTATCCTTATAGCAACCGACGCGAGGAGTTTGCATCGCTCATCATGAAAGGTAAATACGAACTGGCAAAGATGAGTGTCGAGAAAAAGCAGTTGGAGCGCTATCAGGATGCTGAGGATGAGTGTTATGGCTTTATCAACGAATATCCTGATTCAAAGGACCGTGCACTTGCCGAGAAGTATATTGAGAAGTGCAAGCAGTACGAGAAAGAGCATCCGGAGTCAGCTCTCGATCAGCTTGGCAATAATGCCAATTAAAAAAAAATATATATATAATAAGGTAAAAACAATATAATAATAATAGTACTATAATTATGGATTTCAAAAAATCAAAGGCACCAGTAAACACAGTAACTCGCAACATTATGGATCTCTGCGATGATACCCATAATATCTACGAGAGCGTAGCTATCATTGCAAAGCGCGCTAATCAGATTTCTATCGAAATCAAGCAGGAGTTGAGCAAGAAACTTCAGGAGTTTGCTTCTTATAACGATTCTTTGGAGGAAGTTTTTGAGAACCGCGAACAGATTGAAATCTCTCGCTACTACGAGAAGTTGCCAAAGCCAACTTTGCTCGCTACAGAAGAGTTTATTGAGAATAATATTTATTGGCGCGATCCTACCAAGACATCTGCACCAATGGTTCACGAGAGCGAAATTTAATATTCCAGAGCTATATGATACAGCGTAAACAGACATTATTTCTGCTCTTTGCTGTCATCGCCATTGCTATCTGTCTTTTCCTTCCTATCGCCAGCATCGCAGCTAAGACGATGGGAGGAGACACTATGGTTTATAATCTCGGAGTGGTAGGGGAGGCAGGAATGCAGATTTCAACTACTTGCGTTCCTCTGTTCCTTCTGCTCGCCGTTTCAGCCATCATAGCATTGGTAAACATCTTTTTGTACAAGAATCTGAAGCTTCAGAAATCACTCTGTTCTCTGGCCATGCTTTTTGCAGGTTTATGGTATGTAGATTATATCGTGATGTTCATGGGCTTGATTCCTGTTCCTGAAGCAGAAGGAACGATGAAGTTTCAGTTTGCCGCTTGCCTTCCTTTGGTAGCAATCATATTCGAATGGATGGCAATGAAAGGTGTGAACGATGACATCAAACTCTTGAGAGCAGCAGACCGAATCAGATAAAAAATGCTAAAAAAGCATTTGAATATCGATAAAAGTTTGCTCAATTCAAATAAAAGTAGTAATTTTGCACCCGCTGTCACGAGATGGCAGCATAAAATTCAAACCTCATTATAAATTAAATTAAAATTAAGATTTAAAAATGGCAACAAAAATCAGATTGCAGCGCGGCGGTCGTAAGAGCTATGCTTTCTACAGCATCGTAATCGCTGACGTTAGAGCACCACGTGATGGTAAATTTACTGAGAAGATTGGTACTTTCAACCCTAACACCAATCCAGCTACTGTAGATTTGAATTTCGAGCGCGCACTCTACTGGGTAGAGACTGGTGCACAGCCAACAGACACAGTTCGCAACATCCTCAAGGGCGAGGGCGTTTACTTGATGAAGCACCTCAAGGGTGGCGTTAAGAAGGGCGCATTCGACGATGCTGAGGCTCAGAAGCGTTTCGACGCTTGGAAGAATAGCAAGGACGCTAAGATTTCTGCTGTTCGCGAGGGCGATGCTAAGGCAAAGAAGGAAGCTGCTGCTAAGGAGCTCGAGGCTGAGAAGAAGATGAACGAGGCAATCGCTAAGAAGGTAGCTGATAAGAAGGCTGCTGCAGCTGCTGCTGAGGCAGAGGCTAAGGCTGCTGAGGAAGCTCCTGCAGAGGAGGCTCCAGCTGAGGCTTAATCTTCGACAGAATCTTCTTTTGAGATTTTAAAGTATAAAGGTTGAATTTCTCTTTCGGGAAATCCAACCTTTTTTTTGTTTCTTTTGATTATGGGTGATAAAAAGGAAAACAGTTATTTGCATATTCTGAAATATACAGGATTGTTTGGCAGTGTGCAAGGATTGGGAATTCTTGTAGGAGTTTTGCGCAATAAATTTACGGCGCTCTTCCTCGGACCTTCTGGAATGGGACTGCTGTCTCTTTTCAGCTCAACGATTTCTGTTCTCAGTTCTGCGTGTAATTTCGGCATTCCTACAAGTGGTGTTAAATTTATTTCTGAAAAGGAACATGCTGCAGATGAATCGCAGTCCGAAAAGGCTGATATCGCCGGGGCGGTTCTTCTTGTCCGCACCTATAGTCTGCTTGCTGCATTTTTCGGAGCCATCGTCTGTGTTCTTCTGGGTCCGTTACTCAATGGGTTTACTTTTTCCTGGGGCAATCATACGCTACATTTCATTCTCCTGGCACCAACCATTTTCTTCACGATTCTGGCTGGAGGTGAAACAGCCATTCTGAAAGCTACCGGACAGTTGCGTGCGTTGGCGATGCAGGCAAGTCTTCTGGCTATTCTTCTGCTTTTGGTTTCGGTTCCGGTTTATTGGATATTTGGTGAGAGAGGTATTCTGCCCGTTCTGTTCATTTTGGCATTTATGCAATGGGCTCTGAATTTTCGATATTCCCGACGAGTTGTACGGTGGGGCGTAAATATGCGAAAAATGACACTAGTTGCAGGTTTCCCACTTTTGCGACTTGGCGGGGCATTTGTACTTTCGGGTTTGATGAATAGCGGATGCGAATTTCTGATTCGTGCCTTTTTGAACCAACAAGGCGATCTGGAAGTTGTCGGACTTTTCAATGCCGGTATAACGATTGTCTTTGTTTATGCGGGAATGGTGTTCTCGGTCATGGATCAGGATTTTTATCCCCGTCTCTCTGGCATTTCGGGTTCCAGAAAAAACGAGGAGTCTGTTAAAGAGCGCAATCTCTGTGTGAACCGCCAGCTTGAGATGAATGTCCTGTTGCTGGGGCCTATCGTTGCAGCTATCATTTTAGGTCTGCCTCTCATTATTCCGATATTATACAATGCCCAGTTTATGGGGATGCTCCAGATGACTCAGCTTGCTGCTGTTGCCATGTTGTTCAAGGCGGTTTATCTTCCAATAGAATATCTCCCGCTGTCAAGGGGAGATTCCAGACTTTTTCTCATTCAGGAAAGTTTTTGTGTTATCTTGCTAATAGTCTGTGAAATAGCTGGTTATCAGTTAGATGGATTGAGAGGAGTAGGGGGAGGCATTGCTGTGGCTTATGCCATAGAGACCATTGCCGTCTTGATTTTCAGCAGAGCCGTTTATGGTTATCGTTTATCTGCTCTTGGTTTCAGATTCTGTATCTTTCAACTTCTGATTCTGCTCCTGGTGTTGTTCCTGGTTTTCATGATCAGTTATCGTGATTGGCTTTACTGGCTGATTGGCGTAATCATTGTACTCATGAGTACATCGTTTAGTTTTAGGAAAATTAGAAAACTGGTTAGATAAGAATAGAAACTCTGTAGAATAAATTATTTTCTCCGAAAGATAAATTTTTATCTCCGAGAGATAAAAAAATATCTCCGAGAGATAATTTTTTATTCCAGTAAGATATGAGATTATTCCAGTAGGATAATAAGAAAAAGCCTTGAGAATCAGCTGATTCTCAAGGCTTTTATATGTTTTGTATCTCAAAGAAATTACTTCTTGTTGATAGCGAGGTCGATAGCTACGGCAATAGCAACAGTAGCACCTACCATAGGGTTGTTACCCATACCGAGGAAGCCCATCATCTCTACGTGAGCAGGAACTGAAGAAGAACCTGCGAACTGAGCGTCTGAGTGCATACGACCCATAGTATCAGTCATACCGTAAGAAGCAGGACCTGCAGCCATGTTATCTGGGTGCAATGTACGACCTGTACCACCACCAGAAGCTACTGAGAAGTATGGCTTACCAGCAGCAATACGCTCCTTCTTGTATGTACCAGCTACTGGGTGCTGGAAACGTGTAGGGTTTGTAGAGTTACCTGTGATAGATACGTCTACATCCTCGCTCCAGTTGATAGCAACACCCTCGCGAACGTCGTCAGCGCCATAGCAGTTAACCTTAGCACGTGGACCGTCGCTGTAAGCGATGCGGTTAACAACCTTCAACTCACCTGTATAGTAGTCGAACTTTGTCTGTACGTATGTGAAACCGTTGATGCGGCTGATAATCTGAGCAGCATCCTTACCAAGACCGTTCAAGATAACGCGCAATGGGTTCTTGCGAACCTTGTTTGCCATCTCAGCAATCTTGATAGCACCCTCAGCAGCAGCGAAAGACTCGTGACCAGCCAAGAAAGCGAAGCACTGAGTCTCCTCACGGAGCAAACGAGCAGCCAAGTTACCGTGACCGAGACCAACCTTACGGTCGTCAGCTACAGAACCAGGGATGCAGAAAGCCTGCAAACCGATACCGATAGCCTCAGCTGCATCAGCAGCAGTCTTAACACCTTTCTTGATAGCGATAGCAGCACCAGCTACATACGCCCACTTAGCGTTCTCGAAGCAGATACGCTGAGTATCTTCACACATCTGATAAGGGTCAACACCTGCGTCCTCGCAGATTTGATTAGCCTCTTCCAAGCTCTTGATACCGTTAGCATTAAGAGCAGCAAGAACCTGCTTCTCGCGACGTTCCTGACTTTCGTAACTTACTTTTCTAATCATATCTGTATCTCCTTATTATTCTTTACGTGGATCAATAGCTTTAACAACACCCTGCTCAGCAGTTGTACGACCGTAACTACCTGTGAACTTCTTGACAGCCTCGTTAGCGTCCATACCGTTCTTGATAGCTTCCATCATCTTGCCGAGGTGAACATACTCATAACCACAAACCTGGCTGTCCTTATCGAGGAACTGCTTTGTGATGTAACCCTCTGTCAACTCGAGGTAACGTGTACCCTTAGCTACAGTACCATAGAGAGTACCAGTCTGTGAACGAAGACCCTTACCCAAGTCCTCAAGACCTGCACCGATAACGAGACCGCCCTCAGAGAAAGCGCTCTGGCTACGACCGTAAACAATCTGGAGGAAGAGCTCGCGCATAGCTGTATTGATAGCATCGCATACGAGGTCAGTGTTCAAAGCCTCAAGAATAGTCTTGCCTGGGAGAATCTCAGAAGCCATAGCAGCTGAGTGAGTCATACCAGTACAACCGATAGTCTCAACAAGAGCCTCCTGAATAACGCCTTCCTTGATGTTCAAAGAGAGCTTGCAAGCACCCTGCTGAGGAGCACACCAACCCACACCGTGAGTATAACCAGAGATGTCTTTGATCTCTTTTGCCTGAATCCATTTTCCCTCTTCAGGAATTGGAGCTGGTCCGTGGTTAGGACCCTTAGCGACAACGCACATGTTGTCTACTTCTTTAGAATAGATCATATTCGCTAAATTTTATATTAATGAATATTATAAGTATAAAGTTCTGTACTTAATTCATATTGTTTTGCTGAAACATCGGTGCCATCACCTCAATTCCGAGCACAAAAGTACAAAAAAAATCCGGAAAATACCTAAAAATGGGTATTCTTTTTAACTCTTTAACCTAATATTTAGATTTTTTCTTGGGTTTATGCACAATTTCATGTATCTTTGCAAACTGAAAATTGCAATTTTGTAGATTATGATCGAAGTAAAGATAAACGATGCCAAGCTTCAGCATGCTGCCGAGGCAGGCATGGATGAATTTGTAAAGGCTTTCGTGGACGCTATCCGCGAAGCGATTGGTGGTGAACTGACTGCCGAAACCATGGCGCAGCTCAACAGCGACCAGATTACTCTTCTGGCTTGGGATATCCTACATGAGGAGATGATGGATGGCGGAATGGTTCAGCTCATACATAACGGTTACGGTGCTTTCCTCTGGAAGAACCCTACCGACAAGGCGTTTAAAAACTGGGGATTGACAGATCTCGCCAAACTCATCAAGAAGAGTCATTTCCTGTATAAAACAAACCATGAGGAGATTGAGCGCGATCTGACCGATGAGGAGTTTATGGCGCTCTACGAAAAATTTCCTGAGTTTGATGATTTTGACGATGAGTTCGTTGAGAACGAAGAAGAGTGGACCAGCAAGGTTGCCTTCTACATCGATGATCATATTGACAATTTCTGTGAAATTGTCAAAAGTTAATAGTTGGTAGTTAATAGCGGCTTCGCCGTATAGCAGGCTTGCCCTATAAACTATAAACTTTAAGCTATAAACTTATAATACATTATTATATATATGAACAAGCAAGAACAGGAACTCCGTAAGAAGAGTCCGATACAGATACGCAACAAGAAGGCTTCGTTCGAGTACTTCTTCGTTGATACTTATACCGCAGGCATAGTGCTTACGGGAACAGAGATTAAGTCAATCCGTGGCGGAAAGGCTTCGCTGGTAGATTGTTATTGCGATTTCTATCAGGGCGAACTTTGGGTCAAGGGAATGAACATCTCTCCTTATTTTTATGGTTCTTTCAGCAATCATGAGGCTCGCCGCGACCGCAAGCTTCTTCTCACCAAGCGCGAATTGCGCCGTCTTGAAGAGGACAGCAAGCAGCCTGGTTTCACCATTGTTCCAACCCTCATATTTATCGATAATCACGGTAGAGCCAAGGTGGATATTGCCCTCTGTAAGGGAAAGAAGGAGTATGACAAGCGCCAGACTCTGAAAGAAAAGGAAGACAGAAGAGAGATGGATAGAGCAATCAAGCACTTTTAGATAATGAAGAATTTAAGAGAGATTGTAAAGGAGAAAATTCTGATTCTCGATGGTGCCATGGGTACTGAGATTCAGAAGTATAATCTTACAGAAGAAGACTTCAGAGGTGAGCGGTTCCGCGATTTGCCGGGTATGATGAAAGGCAACAACGACATGCTCAACATTACTCGTCCTGATGTGATATCTGATATTTACCGACGCTACCTGGAGGCTGGCGCCGATATTATTACAGCGAATACTTTTTCGTGCCAGCGCATTTCGCAGGCTGATTATCACCTGGAGAACTGCGCCCGCGAAATGGCATTCGAGGGTGCCCGACTGGCACGTATCGAATGCGATAAGTTTTCTACGCCTGATAAACCACGCTTCGTTGCAGGAGATGTAGGACCAACCAACAAGACTTGCTCCATGAGTCCGGACGTCAGCAATCCTGCCGCCCGCGAGATTACCTACGATGAGCTTTTCACCGATGTATGCGAACAGGTGGACGGACTTATCGAAGGCGGTGCTGACGTGATTCTCATCGAAACCATCTTTGATACACTCAACTGCAAGGCGATGATAGATGCAGCGCTCACCATGATGAAGAAACATGGAGTAGAGTTGCCTGTCATGATCAGTCTTACGGTAAGTGATCTGGCGGGCAGAACGCTCAGCGGTCAGACTGTAGATGCTTTCCTTGCTTCGCTTTCTCCTTATCCTATCTTCTCTGTCGGCATGAACTGCGCCTTTGGTGCTCCTCAGATGAAACCTTTCATCGAGCACATGGCTCAGGTTGCACCTTATTATATTAGTGCGCATCCTAATGCCGGTTTGCCTAACGAAATGGGCGAATATGACGAGACAGCCGAATCGATGGCTCCGCAAATAGCCGAATTCATTGATGAAGGCATCGTGAACATCATAGGCGGATGCTGCGGTACAAGTCCTGAATTCATCGCTCATTACGCCCGTATCGCTGAGGGTAAGAAGCCGCATCAAGTGGTGGAGAAACCTAAGTATATGTGGCTCTCGGGATTAGACCTTCTGCAGGTCGATGATTCCGTTCATTTACCGGTTGACGCCAGTCGGTTTGTCAACGTGGGCGAACGTTGTAACGTGGCTGGTAGCAGGAAGTTCCTGCGTTTGATTAACGAAAAGAATTATGAAGAAGCCATCGGTATTGCCAGAAAGCAAGTGGCTGATGGAGCAGCTGTCGTTGACGTGAATATGGACGATGGTTTGCTTGATGCGAAAGCCGAGATGGTTAACTTCCTGAATATGATAGCAGCCGAACCAGACATTGCGAAGGTTCCGGTGATGATCGACTCTTCCAAATGGGACGTCATCGTGGCTGGCTTGAAGTGCTGCCAGGGCAAGTGTATTGTCAATTCCATCAGTTTGAAGGAGGGTGAGGAAGTATTCCTTTCTCATGCCCGCGATGTGTTGCGCTATGGTGCAGCCGTTGTTGTGATGTGTTTTGATGAAGTAGGACAGGCTACCACTTTCGAGCGCCGCATCGAGATAGCAGAACGTGCTTATCATCTTCTGGTAGACAAGTTGGGCATGAATCCGCTCGATATCATCTTCGACCCGAACGTACTTGCCATAGCTACCGGTATGGAGGAGCATGATAATTATGCCGTTGAGTTCATCCGTGCAACGGAGTGGATTCATCAGAATCTGCCTGGCGCACATGTCAGCGGAGGTATCAGTAACCTCTCGTTCTCATTCCGTGGCAATACTTATATCCGTGAGGCTATCCATTGTGTTTTCCTGCATCATGCCCAGCAGGTAGGTATGGACTTTGGTATTGTAAATGCCAAAGCCAGAATGGATTACAATAAAATTCCTGAAGAACAGCTTCAGCTCATCGAGGATGTGGTGCTGAATAGGAGAAAAGGTGCTGCAGATGAACTCATCGAGCTTGCGGCAGAGATAAAAGCCCAGGCTGATGCTGTCAAGGCTGCAGCTAAGGCAGGCGGTGTTGCTCCCAAGAAACCGGCTGCTCCTGAATGGCGAAAGGAGAGTGTAGAAGAACGTCTGAAGTATGCGCTGCGCAAGGGAATCACCGATTTCCTGCAGCAGGATATTGACGAAGCACTTGCCAAATATCCTCATGCAGTAAACGTTATTGAGGGTCCTCTGATGGACGGCATGAACTTGGTTGGCGAACTTTTTGGAAAAGGCGAAATGTTCTTGCCGCAGGTTGTCAAGACGGCTCGCACGATGAAATCGGCAGTTTCTATCCTTCAGCCTCATATCGAGGCAGAAAAACAGGGTGGAGCAACAACTGCCGGCAAGATTCTGATGGCAACTGTGAAGGGCGATGTTCATGATATCGGAAAGAACATCGTCTGCGTGGTTATGTCATGTAACAATTATGAAATCATCGACTTAGGTGTCATGGTTCCAGCCGAACAGATTGTACAGAAAGCTATCGATGAAAAAGTAGATGCAATCGGTTTGAGCGGACTTATCACCCCTTCGCTTGAAGAAATGGTTCATGTGGCCCGGGAAATGCAGAAAGCTGGTTTGCGCATTCCTATTATGGTAGGTGGGGCAACGACGAGCGAACTGCATGTGGCTCTGAAGATTGCGCCTGAATATGACGGACCTGTCATCTGGGTGAAGGACGCATCGCTCAATGCCGGAATCTGTGCCCGCTTCCTCAACGAGGCTGAATGTCCTAAGTTTGAGGCGGAACTGAAGGAACGCTACGAGAAACTTCGCCAGAACTATCATGAAGAGCAGGCTAAGATAGCCTCGCTCTCAGAGGCAAGAAAGAACAAACTGGAGCTGTTCTGACAAGATAAAGAATACAACGTTTTTAGGATAATTATATGATTAAAACTGTGATTTTTGATATGGGTGGTGTCATCATCACCCTCGACGAGAATGAGGCAGGCAAACGTTTCATTGAGTTGGGTATGAAGGAGTTTGCGGAGAAGATGGACCCTTATAAACAGGTTGGCTTAAACGGCCAGCTGGAAGAGGGCAAGATTTCCGAGGAGGAATACCGTCGGGAAGTGTGCAAGAAGATTGGCCGCGAGGTAACCTTCGAGGAACTGCAGCATTGCTGGCTGGGCTACATGAAGGAAATTCCAGAACGCAATCTGGTTACTCTCCGCAATCTTAAGAAGCAGGGCTACCGTGTAATCTTGCTCAGCAATACCAACCCTTATGTATCAGCCTGGGTAGACAGCGAGGCATTCTCTGCCGACGGTCATCCTATCGGCGATTATTTCGATGCGATGTATCGTTCTTATGAAGTAAAGTATATGAAGCCGGATGAGAATTTCTTCCGTTATGTCCTTTCTCAGGAGCAGATTATGCCAGAGGAGTGCCTGTTTATTGATGATGGTCCCCGTAACTGCTGTGCAGCCTCTGAACTGGGACTGTTTACTTATTGTCCACAGAATGGCGAAGACTGGTGCGATAAGATTTACGAGCATTTGAAGTAATTATTTGTGGTGATTATTTGCACTAAAATGCAAATAATTGCCATTTTATTTTGTGCTCTGCAATAAAAAATGTACTTTTGCAGTCGCAAATATTAAATACATAATACAATGATTAAGAAGAAAAGATGGCATTGCTTGCCAGGTCAGCCTCTTACAGAGCTCGACAAGCAGGTAATGTTTTGGGAAAACAAGGGTAAACTTGTTCCTACCCGCGACTTGATTAAAACTCCAGAACAGATAGAAGGCATCCGCAAGAGTGGTGTCGTAAACACCGGTTGTCTTGATGCGGTAGCCGAGATGATCCGTCCGGGAATCAACACCCAGGAGATTGATGATCTCTGCATGCAGTATTGTAAGGATCATAATGCCATTCCTGCGTGTCTCAATTACGAAGGCTATCCTAAGAGCGTTTGTACCTCTATCAACGAAGTGGTTTGCCATGGTATTCCTAAGGAAGAGGATGTGCTCGAAGAGGGCGATATCATCAATGTGGATATGACAACCATCGTAGATGGCTATTACGCTGATGCCAGCCGTATGTTCATCGTTGGCGGCAAGACTACTCCTGAAAAGGAGCAGCTGGTTCGCGTAGCCAAGGAATGCCTGGAAATCGGTATGGAGGTTGCCAAGCCATACTCGTTCGTAGGTGATATCGGTCATGCTATCGAGAAGCATTGCAAGAAGTATGGTTATGGTGTGGTTCGCGATCTTTGCGGTCATGGCGTAGGTTGCCAGTTCCATGAAGAGCCTGAGGTTCTTCACTATGGTCATAGAGGCACAGGCATGCTGCTCGTTCCGGGCATGGTGTTCACCATCGAGCCAATGATCAACATGGGCACCTGGCAGGTATTCCTCGATGCGGACGATCCGTACGGTTGGGAAGTAATCACCGGTGATGAGAAGCCATCTGCGCAGTGGGAGCACACGCTTGTGATGACAGAGACAGGTGTGGAGGTTTTGACACACTAGTGTTCATTAATAGTTGATAGTTTATAGTTAATAGGGCATTCTTGCTTGAGTCTCATGGATAAGGTGTTTTATGCTATAAACTATAAATTATAAATTATAAACTTTGATATAATGAAGGATATATATATATTAGGTATAGAGAGCAGCTGCGACGATACCTCTGCTGCAGTGCTCAAGAATGGTGTGCTGCTGAGCAATGTAACCGCCTCTCAGGAGGTTCACAAGGCTTACGGCGGTGTTGTTCCGGAGTTGGCTTCCCGTGCCCACCAGCAGAATGTGGTTCCTGTCGTTGACCAGGCCATCGCGCGTGCCGGCATCAAGAAGGAAGATCTTTCTGCCGTAGCCTTCACCCGTGGTCCGGGTCTGATGGGTTCGCTCCTTGTGGGTGTAAGTTTTGCCAAGGGATTCGCCCGTTCGCTCAATATTCCGATGATTGATGTAAACCATCTGCAGGGTCATGTGATGGCTCATTTCATCAAGGAAAGCGATGATGACCAGAGTGCACCTCCATTCCCGTTCATCTGTCTTCTCGTGAGCGGTGGAAATTCGCAGATTGTAAAGGTGAATGCCTACAACGATATGGAAGTGCTGGGACAGACCATCGATGATGCGGCTGGCGAGGCTATTGACAAGTGTGCCAAGGTACTGGAGTGGGGCTATCCTGGTGGTCCTGTCGTAGATAAGTATGCACGCCAGGGCAATCCGAAGGCATTCAGTTTCTCTGAGCCTCATATTCCGGGTTTGAACTACAGTTTCTCCGGTTTCAAGACAAGTTTCCTCTACAGCTTGCGCAAATGGGTGGCTGCTGATCCTGATTTTGTTGAGAAGAACAAGTACGATCTGGCTGCCAGCATAGAGTTTACCATCGTTGATATTCTGATGAAGAAGCTCCGCATGGCTGTCAAGCAGACCGGCATCAAGCATGTGGCTGTAGCTGGAGGTGTGAGTGCCAATAATGGTTTGCGCAACGCTTTCCACGATCATGCCAAGCGCTTCGGCTGGACTATCTACATCCCTAAGTTCAGCTATACTACCGATAATGCGGCGATGATAGGCTGCGTGGGAACCTTCAAGTATCGTGATGGTGAGTTTGCAACCATCGATTTGCCAGCCTATAGTAAAGTAACATTTAAGTAATTAACAAAACAAGATGGAATTTGAAACAAAGATATTGAGCAAGGGCATCCAGGAGATGCTTTACAATAGTGACAAGACAGTAGGCACAGCAGAGAGCTGCACAGGCGGTCGTATCGCCGAGGCGCTGATTTCTGTGCCAGGTGCCAGCAATTACTTCAAGGGTGGTGTAATAAGCTACACCAACGAGGTAAAGGAGAATCTTTTGGGCGTGAGCCATGAGGTCCTGGAGGAGCAGACTGCCGTTTGCGAGGAAGTGGCAAGGGAGATGGTGCTTGGCACAATCAAGACCCTGAATGTAGACTTCGCCATTTCAGCAACGGGTGTGGCTGGTCCAACGGGTGGAACTCCAGCCATTCCTGTGGGCACAATCTATGTAGGTTATGGCGATAAGAACGATGTTCGCGTGGTAAAACTCACCGAAGATTTCGGACGCGACATCAACCTTGCAATTGCCACAAATACAGCGCTTAAAGGCATGCTCGAATTCTTGAAAGAACATGCTGAAGAACTTAAAAAAGAGGCTTAAATTGCTAATTTAAGGCTATCAAATATTAATAATCCTTAAAAGACAGCGTTCTTTTAGGGATTATTTTGTTATTACCAAATTATTTTGTAATTTTGCACTCTGTTTGGAATAGGTATCAATTAACGAATTACAAAATTAAAGATAGAAATGTCTAAGATTTGTCAAATTACAGGTAAGAAGGCACAGTTAGGTTGCAATGTGTCTCACTCAAAGCACCGTACAAAGAGAAGCTTTGATGTTAACCTCTTCAGCAAGAAATTCTACTATGTAGAAGAGGGTTGCTGGATCAGCCTCAAGATCAGTGCTGCTGGTCTTCGTCTTATTAATAAGGTAGGTCTCGATGCTGCTTTGAATCAGGCAGTAAAGAAGGGCTACGTAGATTGGAAGGACATTAAAGTTATAGGAGAATAAATATCATGGCAAAGAAAGCAAAAGGTAATAGAGTACAGGTTATCCTCGAGTGCACTGAACACAAGAACAGTGGTATGCCAGGTACAAGCCGTTACGTGACTACAAAGAATCGTAAGAACACTCCTGAGCGTCTTGAGTTGATGAAGTACAACCCAATCCTTAAGAAGATGACTCTTCACAAGGAGATTAAGTAAGCTTAGCTTACAAGTTTAATAATTTTATCAATTTAAATAGACTATGGCAAAGAAAGCGGTCGCTACCCTCCACGAAGGTAACATGGATGGTCGCGCATATACAAAGGTTATCAAGATGGTTAAGAGCCCTAAGACTGGTGCATACGTTTTCGATGAGAAGATGGTACCAAACGAGGCTGTTAAGGATTTCTTCAAGGATTAATTTCCTTGCAGATGATGCATCGTTGAATTTAGATTACATCAAAATTCAAATATAAAGATAAAGGTCGCTACCCAATTAGGGGAGCGACCTTTTTTTCTTCTTTTTCTTTTCTAAGGTCAAGAAAACAGCTTTTGCCCTTTTACAATACTACTTGAAGCTTCTTTCATCGTCTCTTACGAATCTTCTTAGCGTTTGTTTGCTTCCTCTAATCATCGTTTGACACCTCTCACGGCCTGGCTCTCTAACGGATTCTCCGGCCAGAGATGCTTAGGGTATCGGCGCTTCAGTTCTTTGCGGACTTCGAAGTAAGTGCCTTGCCAAAAACTTGCGAGATCCTGAGTAAGCTGAACGGGCTTGAAACCGGGAGATAACAACTCAAGCAGAAGGGGCTGTCTGCCAGCATCGACAGTGGGAGTTGATGTCATTCCGAAACACTCCTGAAGCCGCACACTCAGAACCGGGGCTTCTGCCCCCAAGCGATAATCGATGCGGATGTTGCTGCCCGATGGCACACGGATGTGGGTGGGAGCAAGGCGGTCTATCTCCTGCTGAAGCTCATAAGGAAGGATGTTCCAAAGGATTTCGCACAGGTTGAGTTTCTTCAGCTCAGTAACAGAAGTCTTCATCTTACCACCTTCTTCGAGATAGAAAGGGAGCCACGCTTGGGCTGTTGTCAGGAGATGTTCTGTTGACAGGTCGGGAATCTCCAGTTCCGGATGCCATTCAGCTACTTGCGCCACGCGCTGTTGCAGACGATGAACGGATTCGTTCCAATCGAACATGCTGAGTCCGTCTTTTCTGGCAGCTTCGCAGATAATATTAGAAACAGTCTCTCGGCTGGCATTCTGTATCGGCTTGCTGTCTATGACGAGTGCTCCTATACGGGTTTCCTGCTGCATCTTCACCGCCAGCGCTTTACTGTCCCAGGAAATATTCTCGCAGGTTTGTGCCGGCAAGTTCTTCCAGTTGACGGGGGCTGAGAGAAATACTCTTCCTTTCCGTCCCTGCCCAGAATTGGATGATGAGGTTGAAGCGAGGTTGAGTGATGCGATGGCAAGCCATTCGTTTGCTGCCATGCTGTCGCACGGGTCGATGAAAATCGTGTTGCCATTCGACATCTTGAAGTTGCCCGTATGGTCGGTGGCATGGGCGATGCGCTCAGGGTAGGCTAGGGCGATGAGATGGCCTACTTCCTCAGCATCAATTGGCTCGTTGTCTTCCCTGATACGCAGCATCTTCCTGTATTCCTGGGCAATCTGAGCGATACGGTTCCAACGCCCCAGATTCTTCTTGCAGCGTGCGGAACGGAGGATAGAAAGGCGGAGCGTCATGTCTGAATCTTCATTTTCGCCCATCGGGTCTTTCTCTTCCAGCAGAGCAGCAATGTCGCAGGCCAGGGCTTGGCTCGCCGGAGAATCGCTGCTGATCATCATCTTGGCAATGCGCGGATGACAAGGAAGTTGAGCCATTCTGCTGCCTTCTGCGGTGATGCTGCCACTGAGAGCGTGAGCATCATGATCAGGAGTGAGGGCGTTGAGCGACATAAGAAGTTGCTGTGCCAATATGAGGTTGCCCTTGGGAGGAAGGGTGAGCCAAGGCAGCAGTTCCGGTTTGTTTTCCCCGAAAGCTGCAATGTCGAGAACCAGCGAAGAGAGATCTGCATCCAGTATTTCGGGCAGCCGTTGTTCTGGCATCAGATGTTCCGAGGTCTGTGTCCAAAGCCGGTAACATACGCCTGATGTGATTCTGCCCGCACGCCCCCTTCGTTGCGTAGCCATGTCCTGACTGATACGAACGGTTTCGAGATGGCTCAAGCCTGTACGGGCATCATAAACCAGTTTTCGGCAGAGTCCGGAATCCACAACGATTCTTACTCCTTCGATGGTGAGAGAAGTTTCGGCGATAGGAGTGGCCAGTACGATTTTCCGTTCACCCGGTTTGGAAGGAGCGATTGCGAGCCGCTGCTTTTCTGGCGAGAGGTTACCGTATAGCGGGTAAAGAGTGGCTGAGGGCAGGACAGAGCGAAGCTGTTCTTCGCATTTCATGATTTCTCCCTGTCCCGGCAGAAAGGCAAGAATGTCGCCTTCCTGGTTTCTGAAAGCCTGACAGATTGTGGCTGCCATTTCCTGCGCTACCTGATATCTGTCGATGTCGTGGTCTGCATAAATGGTTTCTATCGGAAACATTCTGCCTTTACTCTCGATAAGCGGAGCCTGAAGTGCCTGACAGATGATAGAAGCATCGATTGTTGCTGACATGATAATGAGCTTCAGGTCGGGGCGGATGATTTCCTGTGTTTGCCGGGCCAGCGCTAACGCCAGATCGGAATTGATGCTGCGCTCATGAAACTCATCAAAGATGAGGCACGAAACGCCTTCGAGTGTAGCATCATTGACCAGCATTCGGGTGAGAATGCCCTCGGTAAGGACTTCGATGCGTGTTTCATCCGAAACCTTGCTTTCGAATCTTACCCGATAGCCGATGGTTTTGCCCACGGGCTCTCCCAGAATCTGCGCCATCCGTTCGGCAATCTGGCGAGCAGCCAGGCGGCGCGGTTCGAGCATCAGAATCTTACCCTGACTTTTAAGATGATCATGGATGAAGCCTTCCAATGCCTGATCACTCATGCCCCGCAGAATGGTGAGCGGGAGGAGGGTAGATTTACCGGCTCCAGGAGGAGCTGTAATAACAAGGTTAGCCGACTCCATCAATGCTTCATTGACAGAGTCGGCTATCTGGTAAGCTGGCAGATGACCAGCCTGCTGTTCTATTCTATCTAAGTTCATTTCTTCTTATTTCACAAACTTCAGATTTCTTTTATTTCACAAATTTCAGAATCTCTTTACTCTTTCTGCCCTTTTTGGCAGGAATCGGCATGAAGCCTTCTGTGAGTCCTGTTTTATCTGTCATGGTCTGGAAAACGGAGGCGGCATAGGAAGAGAGTTTCTTCTCTGCCAGTTCTTGCTTGATAGCATCCTCATCATAATCATCAGCATAGAGGAGAGTGTGTAAATCGTCAAGATATTTTTGCGGAATATTCTGATGCGGCATGCGGCTTTTTATCTGCATAATCTGTGCGATGATTGCCTGTTTGGTTTGGGCAGCGATGGCTTCTGCCTTTTGCTGCTCGAAGACTGCCAGCGTCTCCTCATCCGTCTCCTGCCAGTTTTGCATCATGGCTTCAGTGTTGGTAAGATGACTGTAGCCTGCATAGCGAATCAGGGCGATGCGCTTGTTCCAACCTTTCTTTTCCAGATAGTTTTTCTCCATAGGGGTAGTAGCTACTATGAGGTTGGCTTTGGCATACATGGCTTTCTGATACATAGACTGTTGCAGTGAACGCTTCAAGTAAGGGTTCTTGCAGTTTCTCTCAGAAATATCGCCTAGTGGACAAACGATGTAGGGAATGTCCATCTGCTTTGCTTTCTTGGCTATCTGGGCTCCCTGCCATGTCCATGCTCCTATAACCAACACAATGTCGGCATCAACCAGACTGTTGGTGATGTCGAGCTGTTTATTCAAGGCTTCGATGTATGGAAGATACATCTTCAGCAACTTCTTATGGTTGGAAATGAACAAATATACTTTCATCGTTCTGTCGGTTATTTTTAACTGTTATTCTGATAGACTGTTACTTCCTTTTTGCCCTGTCTAGAGTTTATGAGAAGTGAAATCGTTTTTGTCAGCCCGCCAATAGCGCAATTTGGTAGCCAGATTTCTCCAGATAATTCCATATTCGAAGAATGGCAGTTTGAACATCGCTATTCCGTCATCAAAGTGTTTGATGGCCTTGTTGGCTATCAGCATTCTCACGATGAACAGCAGGAGAAAACTGAAACCTGCGCATCCTGTAAGAATCCAATTCTTCATGAGGATAGAGTAGGCTGCAACGGCCAGTGTTGCTATCAGGCTGAGATGTGGCATGAGATGGTCAAAGAACATGAGGATTCGCATGGAACCGGCTCTTTCCAGACTCTTGCGTGAAGCCTGCAGATAGAGGTGGGCATTGTGCCAGCCCTTGTTCGATGGTGCTTCGCGGATGAGCCATGCATCGCAATCCAGTTCTGTAGCTGTATCGCCACAATGGGCATACTTGTTGACGAGAAAATCGTATTCGCCGCGAACATATTCCAGGTTGCCCTGATAGCCCTGTTCCTTCATGAAGTCGCTCTTGCGGAACGCTACGTTTGGCATGTGGCTGCGATAACCATAGGTCTGCTGGGCACGGCGCAAAACATAGTAAGCCTTGCGGATGCTGTCGAAACGGCGTACGCTCTTGGTTTCCTCATCAAGGGCTACATATCCCAATACCAGATGGTTGGGGTCCTGACATTGACGGACCATGGTTTGCAGCCACTTGTCGTTGCTTGGGCGGCAATTAGGTTCTGTCAGAATAATCCATTCATGTTTGGCTGCCTTTACACCCAGTGTAATCTGCAATTTCTTGCGGCTCATGTAGCGTGAACTCTCAGGAATGTAAGTATAATACAGATGAGGGTTCTCGGCTGCTGTTCGCTTCAGAAAATCCTGCGTCTCGCCATCTGTACTCTGGCAGACTACGATTACCTGATAGTCGGCAGCGTACTGCTGACGCAGGAACATAGGGAGATTCCTCTCCAATTCAGCAAGATTATCGTGTGCGGTAATGAGTATACTGACAGGAGGTTGATTCTCTGCCGTTTCTGTTTTTTGAAAGCGCAACGAGCGCAGAAATGGATTTATCAGCGATCCGAGAACCGCCAATAAAACCACCACTGCGCCTGCTATTATAGTAGTTGTACTAATGATCATCATTTTCTTTTTCTCGTAATATAGAAAGCTAGAGAAAGGAGAATCCTATAAACTCTTAACTTTTAACTTTCAACTATATTAAAAGTCTTCTGTAATATACCCCTTTGGCAACTGGCGACAGTTATACTGGCTCGCCATAATCTCACCATAGGCTCCGGCTGAGCGGAGGGCGATGAGGTCGCCGCGATGGGCTTTGTTGATGTCGACAGCCTTGCCGAAGACATCGCTAGATTCGCAGATAGGACCTACAACGTCGTAAGTTTCTACAGGTTCATCGCTTGAGATGTTCTCAATCTTATGGTAAGCCTGATAGAGAGCTGGACGGATAAGGTCGGTCATTCCTGCATCCACAATGGCAAACTGCTTGGCTGTGCCCTGCTTGATGTAGAGTGTCTTGGTGATGAGAGAACCCATCTGACCCACTACAGCGCGACCCAACTCGAAGTGAAGCTTCTGACCATCGCGCAACTTCAGTTTCTTTGCGTATGTATCGAAATAATCCTTGAAATTAGGGATTGGCTGGCGGTTTGGATGATTGTAATCAATGCCCAGTCCGCCGCCCACATTGATGTTCTTCACAACGATGTGATGTGCTTCAAGCTGGTTCTGAAGTTCGTTGATACGGTTGCAGAGTGCCTCGAAATCACCCATATCGAGAATCTGGCTTCCGATGTGGAAGTGCAGTCCGAGGAACTGGATGTTCTTCATCTTGGCAGCCTCTTCGATTACGGCTTCCATGTCGCGCATGGCAATTCCGAACTTGTTTTCTGCCAGACCTGTTGTGATGTTAGCGTGCGTATGGGCGCCGACATCCGGATTGATGCGGAAACAAACCTGCGCAATCTTATTCTGTTTTTCAGCCAGTTCGTTGATGACTTCCAACTCCGGAATACTTTCTACATTGAAGCAGAAGATGCCTTTCTCCAATCCGAGGTTGATTTCCCAATCGCTTTTGCCTACACCAGCGTAAACAATCTTGCTGGCTGGAAATCCGGCTTTGATGGCTGCCTGAATTTCTCCTCCGCTCACACAGTCGGCTCCTAAACCAGCCTGACAGATGATATTGAGCACCTTAGGGTTAGCATTTGCCTTTACGGCATAGTGCACTTCAAATCCCTCGTGCTTGCCAGCCTCTTCATTGATGGTTTTCAATGTCTGGCGCAACACATTGGTGTCGTAATAGTAGAACGGAGTCTGTATCTCCTGAAACTTATCTATCGGAAATGTACCTTTCATTTCACTTAATCTTAAATTAATACCTTATTATAGTTAAATCAGAATATCCAATTTATAGTAAATCAGAATATCCAACGAAGAGTGGATAGGAAGCATTACATACGAATTCTTCACTTTTCACTCTTCGTTTTCATTTGCATTACTTCTTCTCGAACAATACGTTGCTCAAGTTCTGTAATGCCTGCTTCTTATCTTTCTCTCTGATGAGGAATGAGATGTTGTAGTTAGAACCACCATAAGAAATCATGCGTACAGGAATGTTCTTCATCGCATCGGTAGCGATGGTCTCGAAGCCAACGTTGCTCCAGTCCAAATCACCTACAACGCAGATGATGCACATATCAGAATCTACAGTTACTGTACCATATTTCTTCAGCTCGTTTACGATGTCGTTAAGATGAGAATCATTATCAATACTCATGCTGACACCCACCTCTGAAGTAGCAATCATATCAATTGGAGTCTGATAGCTCTCGAAGATTTCGAATACCTTGCGTAGGAAACCTGTAGCGAGCAACATGCGGCTACTCTTGATTTTGATGGCTGTGATGTTGTCCTTGGCAGCAACAGCCTTGATCTTGCCGCGTACGATGACATTGTCGATGATTGTACCGTCGGCCTTAGGATCCATGGTGTTCTTCAAGCGTACAGGGATGCCTGCATACTTAGCTGGCTGAACACAGGTAGGGTGGAGAATCTTGGCACCGAAGTAAGCCAACTCTGCAGCCTCCTCGAAGTTCAACTGGCGTACTGCCTCAGTGTGCTCTACGACACGAGGGTCGTTGTTGTGCATTCCGTCGATATCGGTCCAGATCTGAATTTCGTCAGCTGGGAGAACTGCACCGATAAGAGATGCGGTGTAGTCGCTACCGCCACGCTGCAGATTGTCAACCTCGCCGTATGCGTTGCGGCAGATGAATCCCTGAGTGATGTAAATCTGATAGCCCTGGTTCTGCTCCATGATAGCAGCCAACTTCTCCTTGATGTACTGAGGATCCGGTTCTGCGTTCTTGTCAGTGCGCATAAAGTCTAATGCACTGAGCAATACAGCCTTTACACCCTGTTCCTTCAAGTAGTTTACAACCATGTTGGTGCTCATCATCTCGCCCTGAGCCACGATGCTCTTCTCCTCGAAAGAAGTGAAGAGGTCTTTGGTGAATGAGCGGAGATAGTTGAATTCGCCCTGCAAGAACTCACGAGTCGTATTTTTCATCTCCTCGGTAGAGTAGAGTTCTTCTACATGCTGCATGTATTTCTTCTCCAAGTTGTTGATTACCTCGTTGGCGCCCTCTGGATTCTTCTTGTAAAGATAGTCAGAGATCTCAACGAGAGAGTTTGTTGTACCGCTCATCGCAGACAATACGATGAAAGTTGGTTCACCTGATTCTGTAACCAAAGAGGCTACTCCCTTCATGCGCTCTGGTGAGCCTACAGAAGTACCTCCGAATTTCATTACCTTCATAGTCGTAATTTTATTTAATTATTTCACTTAATTATCTTCTCCATCCTCTGTGAGGTCGATGTGGTTGTACTCGTTGGTTACGTCGTAGAGCACACCTTCCTTACAGCGGTAAACGATGCCTGGGAATTTGTCGAGCATCGGGATGTTATGGGTTGTCATCACAACAGCTGTGCCTTGTTTGGTGATGTCTTTCAGCAGACTCACGATGTTACTGGCAGTCTCTGGGTCGAGATTGCCTGTAGGCTCATCGGCGATGATGATTTTAGGATTATTGAGAATGGCGCGGGCGATGGCTACACGCTGCTGCTCACCACCTGAGAGCTCATGAGGCATCTTGTCGATTTTATCAATCATGCCTACTTCGTTGAGCACCTCTTCGATACGCTTTTCTCTGTCTTTTTTGTTTTTCCAGCCTGTTGCCTTGAGTACGAATTCAAAGTTCTTGCGAACGGTGCGGTCGTGTAGCAGCTGGAAATCCTGAAAGATGATTCCCAATTCCTTACGCAGAGCCGGAATCTCCTTTCGCCTGATAGTTTTGAGGTCTCTGCCGAGAATTTCAGCCTTCTCGGTTTCGCCTTCTACAAGGTCTAGTTCGCAATAAAGTGTCTTTAATAGCGAACTTTTACCAGAGCCGACTTTTCCAATAAGGTAGGCGAATTCTCCTTCGTCAATATGGAAATTGATGTTTTGGAGCACGCACTTGTCGGCCTGATATATGCTGACGTTCTGATAATCTATTAACATCTTCTATTTTTTTCTCCTTAATGTTAGTTTGTTATTTCATTTCGCCCTTGCTCTTGGCAACGCGGCGTTTCTTATCCCATTCCGGATCGTGACGCATCTGAAGTTCTTTCACAACATCTTCTATTCTCAAGCCCTTGCTTGTGAGCAGAACGATGAGGTGATAGAGAAGGTCTGAACTCTCGTAAATGAGTTTCTCGTTGTTGCCGTTTGTTGCTTCGATAATGGTTTCAACAGCTTCTTCTCCAACCTTTTGTGCCATTTTATTAACGCCTTTCTTGAAGAGACTGGTAGTGTAGCTTCCCTCTGGCATTTCTTCGTGGCGCTTGTTGATGAAGTCCTGAAGCTCTGAGAGAAAGAGGATTGGGTTGAGTGTATTTTCTTCTGCCCAGCAGGTGTCTGTACCTTTGTGGCAGGTTGGACCATCTGGGTGAACCTTAACCAGCAAGGTGTCGTTATCGCAGTCGTTCTGAATGCTAACGAGATTCAGGAAGTTGCCTGATGTTTCACCTTTTGTCCAGAGGCAGTTGCGTGAACGGCTCCAGAATGTTACCTTTTTGGTTGCTATTGTCTTATCGTATGCTTCCTGATTCATGAAGCCAAGCATCAAGACGTTCTTTGTAACTGCGTCTTGGATGATGGCAGGAACCAGTCCGCCTAATTTTTCGAAATCTATTTCCATTTTATCTTGTTTTTATTTTCTTACATTATTATATTCCCCGTGTTCTATATTCTCACGTTGATTCCTTCTTCTCTCAGGTATTTCTTGAGGTCAGGAATGGCAATCTCGCCAAAGTGGAACACGCTGGCTGCCAGGGCAGCATCTGCCTTGCCTTGGGTGAACGCATCGCGGAAATGCTCCATTTTTCCTGCACCTCCTGAGGCGATGATAGGAATGCTTACTTCTTCAGCAAGACGGGCGAGGGCTTCGTTTGCGAATCCCTGTTTCACACCGTCATGATCCATACTGGTAAAGAGAATTTCACCGGCACCCCGGTCGGCTACTTCCTTAGCCCAGTCAAACAGTCCTAGTTCCACCCGTTCTCTTCCGCCTTTTACATAACAGTGCCAGCCGTCAGAATCGAGACGTGCATCAATGGCGCATACGCAAACCTGTGAGCCATAATGGTTGGCAATTTCATCGATGAGCTCCGGATGTCGGATGGCAGCACTGTTGATGCTAACCTTGTCGGCTCCTGCGTTGAGCAGGCGGTCAACATCTTTGAGTTCATTGATTCCACCTCCCACAGTAAATGGGATATTGATTTCGGCAGCCACGCGGGTTACCATATCCGTAAAGGTTTTGCGCTCTTCGAAACTCGCTGTAATATCGAGGAATACGAGCTCATCGGCTCCAGCATCGCTATAGGCTTTTCCCAGTTCTACCGGGTCACCAGCGCTGCGAAGGTTTACGAAATTGGTTCCCTTTACCGTCTCGCCGTTCTTTACATCAAGACAAGGAACGATTCGTTTAGCTAATCCTTTGCTTTTACTTTGAATTTTCACCATTGTATTTTAATTCTTATCGATTGAAGCTTTTGCCCTTACAGGGCGTGTCGAGAATAGTTCCGAGCAATCAACTGTCAGCTATTAATATTAACTGTCAACTATTTAACTATTAACTAGTTTCTTAACATCGATTTTCCCTTCGTAGAAAGCTTTTCCAAATACTACGGCAGGAATTCCTGCAGTTTCCAATGCTTCGATGTCTTCGTTGCAACTCACTCCGCCTGAGGCGATAAGATGCAGTTGAGGATAGGCAGCCATTACTTCTTTGTAGAGTTCTATGGCAGGTCCCTGCAGCGTTCCGTCTTTGCTGATTTCTGTGCAGAGAACATAGCGTACTCCTTTATCGATGTACTTTTTCAGGAAAGGAAGGAGATCTTCAGAAGAATCTTCTTTCCATCCGTTGATAGAAATCTTTCCGTTTCTTACGTCGGCTCCCAGAATCAGGCGGTCGGCTCCATACTTGTCTAGCCATTGCATGAAGAGTTCAGGATTGGTGACGGCAATGCTGCCCACTGTAACCATGCTTGCTCCTGCAGCAAAAGCTTTCTCAATATCTTCTTCGGTCTTGATTCCGCCACCGAAATCAACCACGAGAGAGGTTTCTGTGGTAATGGCCTTCAACACCGCATCATTTACGATGTGCTTTGACTTGGCTCCATCGAGGTCTACTACATGAAGGCGTTTGAAGCCCATCTGCTCAAACTGTTTTGCAATCTCGGCAGGATTGTCATTGTAAACCTTCTTCTGGTCGTAATCGCCTTTGGTAAGACGAACACACTGGCCATTTATCAAGTCGATAGCTGGAATTAATTCTATCATATTTGTATTTTCTCTTTTATTTTATCTCTAAAAAATTCTTTAAAATCCGTTCTCCCACCTTTCCGCTCTTTTCCGGATGGAACTGGCAGGTATAGAAATTATCTTTGTGGAGCGATGCGCTATAAGGAAGAATGTATTCTGCCTTGGCAATGGTCTCCTCGCAGAGTGGCACATAATAACTATGTACGAAATAGGAGTAGGGATGAAGCAGTGCATCAGCGGTAGACTTGTCTGAGTCAGAATCCATTCTGTTTCCGAACCCCTTATAAAGGTCAGTCTTCAAATCATAGATTTCATTCCAACCCATAGCAGGCACCTTGTCTTCGTGTTTCTGAGGCAGGAATCGCTTTACATCTACATCAAAGATTCCGATGCAATCTACGTCACCTTCTTCCGAATGGCGGCACAAGAGTTGCTGTCCTACACAAATGCCCAGGACGGGTTGCTTCAAGTTCTTGATTACTTGATCAAGCTGATGAGCCTTCAGATATTCCATTGCTTCTCTTGCCTGGCCTTGTCCTGGGAAGAGAACGCGGTCAGCCTTCTGGAGCATTTCTGCATCATCTGTAAGTACAGGTTCGATGCCTAAACGCTTCATGGCGTTGACTACGGAATAGATATTTCCGGCATTATATTTTACGATTGCTACATCCATAACCTAACGTAATTCGTTTCTATTTCTTATTTTTCGATGCAAAGGTACACATTTTCTTTTAATTTAAAGAAAATAAAAGCAAAAAGATTACGAAATATAGTAGATTTCTTTCAGAAAGTTAGAAATATGGCGTGTTTTTACGTTTCCGTTAAGTGAAAAAGGAGCAATTGAATGTAAACCAACATCTAATTGCTCCTTTTGAAGTGTTTATTTTGATAATCGAAACTTCTTAGTTTTCTTCTTCACTGTCTGCTGTGCGGAGAATGATAGAAGTTGCTCCGATGGTGAACAGGGTTCCGTCTTCGATAACGCGGCGTTCTCTGTCACCCAGAATCTCATTGTCAACGAAAGTTCCTGTATAACTTGGTCCATCGCGGAGTACATATTTCAATTTGCCTTTCTTGTCGCGGCTAACGTTGATTACGCAATGGTTCATGTCAACGCTTGGGTCTACGGTTTCGATAGGGCAGTTGATTCCGCTGTTCTTCATGTAGCGGCCGATGATGTTGTCGCCTAACTGGAGCGGGATGACCTGTTTGTAAGCGAATACGTTCTCGATGACAACGATAGAACCGTATCCCTTCTCGTTGGCATTCTCGTCAAGTTTTTCCTCCTTGCGAGTTTCGCGGAGCTTGGAAACTCCCATTCGGATGCCAAACTGCTTATTGCAATTAGGACAAACGAAAACGAGACTCTGACCTGCCTGATACTTGGTCTCATCGAAGGTGATAAAATTATCGCATTTAGGACAACGTACTCTTTTCATATTCTTTTTCTTACTTTTCTGTCTTTATTATAATAATGTGTTGTAGAAGTTTCCGATACTCCTTGCTATTTGTTCTAGCTATAAGCTATAAACTCTTAACTATCAACTATTCTTTCACTTTCGTAATCCATCCGTCAGTAAAAGCATCATAGTTGTGTAAACGGTTGAGAGCAGTATAAGCTTCGCCCTCGGTAGAGTATGTTCCGTATATAACTTTTACATTATTATCCGTAATTAACACCCTAGCTTCCTTGAATCCCTTGTTTTGGAGAAGTTCAGCATAGCTCGCAGCATTGCGCTTGGTAACACGACTTGCCAAAACGATGCTATAGTAAGAAGAAGCTGTTTGCAATTCGTTGTCCTGAGTCATGTTGACAGACTTGGCAGGAATGCTCTCTTCTGCCTGTGATTCTGTACTAAGAACCAGTTCTTGAGGTTGCGCAACCTTATTAATCTCCTTAGGCATGATGCGGTTCAGCATGCCTGTGTCGATTTGGCTCTTCTGAACGGTTGGGGTTCCCAATGGAGAAGAGTAGGTGAAGAATGCAATGAGAGCGATGCAGGCTGCTGCAATATTGCGCAACCAGCTCTTCTTGATGCTGATGAATTCGGCATTTGATTCTTCTTCGTTAACGAACACAGAATTGTTGACAGAGAGTCCACTCTCCATCTTCTGGTTACTATCCTGATTCTTGACTTCGCTTTCTGTACGATTGTTTTCTACTGTCTTTGCTGGCATTTCAATGATTGAAGCAGCAGAATCTTCAGTCTTCTGAACCTCTTCTGCAGAAATCTGCGCGAGTGGGAGCATGTTTAAGCCACCCAAACCATACAACTCAGGGGTAAGAATGCCCGCCTCGCATGGTTCGAAGGTATAATTTCCGTCTTCGTTCAATATGATGGTGCCAATATCATTCAGTTCAAATTTTCCTGAATTCTCCAGAGTCTGACGCATCTCTGTCACTTCATCAGCAATGCGGTTCAAAGCTTCCGGATAGCTGATGTCGTATGCTTCAACATACGAAAGTGCAAGGAGAGAATCGTTCATCTGGAGCTGTGGGTTAAAGCCAATAGTTCTCAGCGGTGGCAGAAACATGCTGTCTCTGCCATCGTAACGCGCATCTACATGATGAGCCATGAAGCCACCAAATCCTGGGACAATCACGCAATCGTTGCTCAAAAGTAGGATCTCTATATGTCTTTCTAGTCTATTCACGTTTGCAAAGGTAGTGATTTTTTCGGAAATGACCAACAGAAAATAGAGAAAATTTTCGATGAAATCATAAAAAGTCTAATTTGTTTTGTCGTTTCGGGAAAAAGTATTACCTTTGTGCCTAAAATAAATAAGGTATAAATCAATGAAATATACAGAGACAGAAATTGAAGGAGTCTGGCTGATAGAACCTCGGGTATTTGAAGATGCTCGCGGCTATTTCTTTGAAGCATGGAAGCAGGCTGACTTTGATGCTCACGTTGGAGGGCATGTGGAGTTTGTGCAAGACAATGAATCGATGTCGGCTCGTGGTGTGCTCAGAGGTTTGCACTATCAGAAAGGTGAATTCTCGCAGGCTAAGTTGGTGCGTGTCATCAAAGGCCGCGTGCTGGATGTAGCTGTTGACTTGAGAAAGGGCAGTAAGACTTTCGGTAAATATGTAATGGTTGAACTGAGTGGAGAGAACAAACGTCAGTTTTTCATTCCTCGCGGTTTTGCCCATGGTTTCCTGGTACTGAGTGACGAAGTCATCTTTACTTATAAAGTAGATAATGTTTATGCTCCTGATTACGAAGCCAGTATTCATTGGGATGATCCTACTATCGGAATAAAATGGCCTATTGAAGGAGTTGAGGTGCTTACGTCAGAAAAAGACAGAACCAAGGCAAAGTCTTTCGAAGAGGCTGATTATTTCGAGTAGAATTGGCATCAGCTTTTACCGATTAATTTATTTAAAGAACTCATCATGAAAAAGATAGTTAATTTATGGCTGCTCAGTTGTATCTTGACTCTTGTTGCTTGTGGGCAGAAGGTCGAAAAGCAACAGGAAGTGAAGGAAGATACTGCGGCTAAGAAGATGTTGCAAGGCATTTGGTTGAACGATGACGATGAGGATGATGTGGCGTTCCGCGTAAAAGGCGATACGATTTATTATCCTGATTCAACCAGTCAGCCTGTCTACTTCTACATTGCTGGCGATACGCTTGTAATGAAGGGTGCTAATCTTGCAAAATATCCGATTGTAAAACAGGCTGAGCATATTTTCCAGTTTAAAGTGCAGAATGGGGATGTGGTTAAGCTGGTGAAGACGGAAGATAAGTCTTATTTGCAGCAGTTTATCCACAACCATGCTTCCGTGGCGCTGAATCAGAATACGCTGATTAAACGTGATACGGTGGTTGTAAGGGGCGATGAGAAATATCATCTCTACGTACAGGTTAACCCAACAAGTTATAAGGTCTACAAGAGTTCTTATAATGATGATGGTGTTGAGGTAGACAATGTTTATTATGATAATATTGTGAACTTGCATGTTTATCATGGTGCCAACTGTCTGTTCTCTCGTGATTTTCATAAGAAGGATTTCGATAAGCAGGTTCCTGCTTCTTTCTTGGACCAGTCTATATTGAGCGACATCGTATTCAATAAGATAGATGAATCTGGCATTCATTATCTTGCTGTTCTGGCAATGCCTGACAGCAGTTTGAGTTATCAGGTTGAGGTTATCATTTCCTTTGAAGGAAAAATGCGAATGCGGGTTAAGAGCTAAAAAAAATAAAAAAGTCGCCCTGAAAGGGAAAGCATTGAATGTAAGATGCTTTTGTCCTTTCAGGGCGATTCTATTTTTTATGTGCTTATCCTGGAGGGATAGCTTGGTGGCTCAACTTTTAATTGAAGAATCCCAGCAAAGCTCCGGCTGCAACGGCAGAACCGATGACTCCCGCAACGTTTGGTCCCATGGCGTGCATGAGAAGGAAGTTGTGGCGGTCGTATTCCAGACCTAGGTTGTTGGAGATGCGTGCACTCATTGGTACGGCACTCACTCCGGCGTTTCCGATAAGTGGGTTCAGTTTCTTGCCTTTTGGCAAAAAGAGATTCATCAGCTTGACAAATAAGATTCCGCTTGCCGATGCGATGATGAAAGCAAGAGCACCGAGAGCGAAGATTTTGATGGTGTTTAATGTCAGAAACTCTGAAGCCTGGGTAGAACAGCCTACGGTCAGGCCGAGGAGGATAACGACAATATCATTCAAGCTACTGCTTGCTGTCTTGGCGAGTCGAGTTGTCTTTCCACTCTCTTTCAGAAGATTTCCGAAGAACAGCATTCCTAATAATGGCAAACCGGATGGAACGATAAAGGTGGTGAGAAGCAGACCGATGATAGGGAAGAGAATCTTTTCGGTCTGTGAAACCTGACGTGCCGGTTTCATCTTGATGACGCGCTCTTTCTTGGTTGTAAGCAGTCGCATCAAAGGTGGCTGGATTACAGGCACCAGTGCCATGTAAGAGTAGGCGCAAACCGCAATGGCTCCCATGAGGTTCGGACTCAGTTTGCTGCTCAGGAAGATGGCGGTTGGTCCGTCTGCTCCTCCGATAATGGCAATGCCAGCTGCCTGGTTAGGTTCGAATCCCAGAGCCAGTGCAATCATATATGCGCCGAAGATTCCAAATTGGGCAGCGGCTCCAATCAGGATGAGCTTCGGGTTGGAAATGAGCGCAGAGAAGTCGGTCATGGCTCCAATGCCCAGAAATACGAGTGGCGGGTACCAGCCCTGTTTCACTCCCTGGTAGAAGATGTTCAGAACGGAGTTGTCTTCGTATAAACCTATTTCGAGTCCTGCATCGGCACGGAATGGAATGTTGCCAAGAATGATTCCCAATCCGATAGGAACCAGAAGCAGCGGCTCAAAATCTTTCTTGATGGCGAGCCAGATAAAGAGTGCTCCCACTAGAATCATGATGAGGTTTCCTGCCGAGGCGTTGGCAAAGCCCGTAAAGGTAAGAAACTCATTGAAGTTTTGTATGATGAAATCCATAATTTACTTTGAACTTTGAAAGTTAGACATTGATTTACTTTGAACTTTGAAAGTTGAACATTGAACTTTATGATTAGTCTTTTGATTGTGAAGAGTAATCATTAGCTTTTTGTCTAAACAGCTTATTACGCGATCGTAACAAGCGTGTCTCCTTCCATTACTGCGTCTCCCTCGTTCACGTTGATGCTGGTAATGGTTCCCGAAGTTTCTGCATCGATGCTGTTCTGCATCTTCATGGCTTCGAGAACGACAACAGTATCGCCTGTGTTCACCTTGTCACCGACTTTCACCTTGATTTCGTTGATAGTGCCAGGCAGAGGGGCAACAACTGGTTTGCCTGCAGCAGGAGTTGCCTGTTTGCTTGATGAAGCAGAATCAGAACTTGCTGCAGAACTTGAACCTGCAGCAGAACCTGCGCTTGCAACAGAGCTGGCAGAAATGTTGTTTTGTCCATCAGTTAACTTTACTTTCTGCTTACTGCTCTTAACCGGCTGTTTCATTTCCACTTCGAATGGAATTCCATTCACGGTTACATTGGCGATATTGCCTTCAATATCCTGTATTTCAACGACGTAATCTACGCCTTTAACCTTATATTCGTACTTTGCCATAGTTTTTATATTTTAACGTTGTTATTGTTGTTGTTGAATTTCGGAGCATTCCATCTGGTCTGTTTTGGCTTGATGGTGATAATGCCTGGTTCTACATCATGAACATCTTCCAGATATTCCTGTAGTGCAAGGGAGATGACTGCCATGTAAATCTCCTTATCAATACCCTTGGTTTCTAAACCATCTTTCAGAATCACGTTGGTCTTATGACTGAGGCCTTGAGTAACCTCGATGGTCTTCTTTCCTGTCTTATATAATAAGGTGGCGTGCTTCTCAGTAGCACGGGCGATGCGCTGTTTATGTTTCATGTAGGCTCCGAAAACCCAGAACACGATGAAGAGGAGAGCAAGGCAGGCAAATACGATTCCCATTGAAAGTACGGCGATTCCTATTCCGTATGGGTCGCTTTTCTTCAATTGCTGGGCTTTACTCAAACCTGTGTTTTGAGGCAGATAGCCTGGAGTTACTGATCCGGCAATGGCTTTCTCCCATGTCTTGAAGTCCTTACTCAGTTCAAAACTCTCATCGGCAGCCAACACTGGCACGCTTACGGAGTCTATCAGGTCAACGGCATTTCCGTCATAGAGTGCTATCCAGTTGGGCATCTTTTCCTGTAGAATAAGATTGAGATGAAAAGGTCCCGAGTTGGAAGAATTCTTTGCCTTCCAATGTTGTCCGTTCCTGCCATCCTGGTACCAGGAACTGCTGTCGAAGATAACGATGCTCTTCTTGCCTCCCAGTGTGGTTCGTGGTTCATTGTTAGGCAATGGACACATCAGCTGTCGGCGAGCTTCAGGCGACATTTTCTTGTCGAGAACCCTTCGGTCGGTGGTTAGGAACATACCACGCACATTATACGTGGTAAAGGAGGAATTGCTCAATTCCACCCATGGTTTGTGCTGCCCGTACTCATCTACAAGATTGGTACGGTTGTCGGTCATCACCTCCGTAATACGGATACTTTTGGCTCCTTGACTCCAAGCGGGCAAGGACGTGATGACTAGCATGGTTATCAGAAATCCCAATTTCTTCATACGCTTACTAACGTTTATAGGGTTATTGTTTCATGTTTCGAAAAAATCTGCATCATATAGGAACGATAGCTGTTCCTAGAAGATTCATTAGGTTTATTTCTTGTGCTCAAAGGTACGAAGAATTTCTGAAAGGACAACAAAAAAGGTGCACAAATTTTTGTCTTTGTGCACCTCTTTTATAATTTATAACTATTTCCAGTTGTTTTGTTAACTTTTGTAAGTCTTACGCTCCGCAGAAGAACAGCACCACTATCTGGGCTGTAAAGATACGGAGGAACATGCTCAATGGATAAACCGTAGAGTATCCTACAGCTGGAGCCTCTTTAGAGCAAGAAGCATTTGCATAAGCCAATGCAGGAGGGTCTGTGTAAGTACCGGCGAGCATACCCATGATGGTGAAGTAGTTGAACTTAAACTTCAGGCGGGCAATCGTACCGATGATAAGGATAGGAATAACGGTGATGAGGAAACCGCATCCCACATATTTCAAACCGTCACCCTGTACTACTGTGTCCCAGAATCCGGCTCCAGCCTTGATTCCCACACTCGCCAGGAAGAGTACAAGTCCTATTTCTCGCAGCATCATATTAGCCGAAGTCGTCGTATAAGTTACCAGCTTCATGCGATAGCCGAAACGGCCGATGAGGATGGCGATGATAAGCGGACCTCCGGCAATACCCAACTTCAAAGGCACCGGCATTCCCGGAATGGCAAATGGGAGAGAACCGAAGACAATACCTACCATAATGCCTACGAAGATAGTGGCTATGTTAGGCGCATCGAGGCGCTTTACAGAGTTACCCATGATTTCAGCCACACGGTTCACATTCTCTTCAGGACCTACAACCAGAATCTTATCACCTACGTGGAAGTGGTGGTTTCTGCCTGCAAAGATGTCCATTCCCTGACGGGAAATACGGGTTACGTTAACGCCGTATACGCTGGAGAAGTGCATCTTACCCAAGGTCTTACCGTTCATTTCCGGACGGGTAACGATGATACGGCGAGAAACAAAGTGCTGTACTTCATCCTTTTCGCGGTCCCATTCAGCCTCAACCTCTGGTCCGATAAAAGCCTTGATGGCTTCAGCATCAGCCTCTGCACATACAACGAGCAATTCGTCTCCAACCTCAAACTTAGTCTTGCTGTTAGGAATGCTTACCTCGCCATTGTGGAGCAGTCGTGAACATACAATGTCACGGTTCAAAAACTCAGAAACTTCTCTCAGCGTTCTGCCTGTAATATAAGCATTTTCCACGCGCAAATGCATGTTATGGGCCTTAGCGTGTGGGTTGGCAGCATCTTCTTCGTTAAGCTGTTCTTCCTCATCAGCAGTATTAATCTTACAGATGTACTTGATAAGGATAGTAGCACCGATAATGCCCACTACACCAAGAGGATAAGCACATGCATAACCATTGGCAATACTTGGAGCACCATTAGGGAAGACGCTGAGCAAAGCCTCGTTGGCAGCACCAAGACCCGGAGTATTAGTAACCGCACCATAGAGAGTACCTACCATCATAGGCAGGTTGTTAGGGTTGCTCGTATCAAAGAAGAGATAATAGCAACCAAACATCACGAGGATGTTGAGCAGAATAGCGCTAGCCGAAAGCATGTTGAGTGTAACACCACCTTTCTTGAAACTCTCGAAGAAGCCAGGTCCTACCTGGAGACCAATCATGAAGACGAAGAGGATCAAGCCGAAGTCTTGCACGAATGTGAGAATTTCCTTTGGACCGGTGAAGCCAACGTGGCCAGCTAAAATACCTGCGAAGAGAACAAAGGTGACACCTAATGAAATGCCGCCAATCTTTATCTTTCCGAGGTAAACACCAATAGCTATCACGATAGCGTAGAGTAGGGCGATGTGAGCCACCGACTCGGTATTGGTGAAGAGATTAACAATCCAATCCATGTATTCGTTTTAAAATCAGAAAATTATATTCCTGTAGTTTACCAAATTATTTTAGAATTTATGTTTTCTGTTGCTTGTTTTAAATGAAAGATACAGTTCTGTTTATAGAGAGAATCTGTAGATTATTAGGGATTCAATTAAAACTGAAAATTGGAGGACATCACATAGGATGCCCTCCAACCTATTTTTTCTTGTAAAAAATCAAGCCCTTTTTGCAAATGGTTTTCTTTTTGACATGAGATTACTTCTCGATAGCTGCTACACCTGGCAATACCTTACCCTCGATAGCCTCGAGGAGTGCACCACCACCTGTAGAGATGTAAGATACCTGATCAGCCAAACCGAACTTGTTGATACAAGCTACAGAGTCACCACCACCGATGAGTGAGAATGCACCTTCCTTAGTAGCCTCAGCGATTGCCTCAGCGATAGCCTTAGAACCACCAGCGAAGTTGTCGAACTCGAATACGCCTGCAGGACCGTTCCAGAGGATAGTCTTGGCACCCTTGATGGCAGCTGCGAAAGCCTTGCGAGTCTCAGGACCTGCGTCCATACCCTCCCAACCGTCAGGAATGTTGTTAGATGGGCAAACCTGAGTGTTGCAGTCGTTCTTGAAGTCGTCACCGCAGATAGAGTCTGTGCCGAGTACGAGGTTTACACCGTTCTCCTTAGCCTTCTTGATTACGTCGAGAGCAACGTCGAGCTTGTCATCCTCGCAGATAGACATACCAATCTTGCCACCGAGAGCCTTAGAGAATGTATAAGTCATACCACCGCAGAGAATCAAGTTGTCAACCTTAGTCAACAGGTTCTCGATGATACCAATCTTAGTAGAAACCTTAGAACCACCCATGATAGCTGTGAATGGGCGCTTGATGTTGCCGAGAACTGCGTCAACAGCCTTAACTTCCTTCTCCATCAAGAAACCGAGCATCTTGTGATCCTTGTCGAAAGAATCAGCGATGACAGCTGTAGAAGCGTGCTTGCGGTGAGCTGTACCGAATGCGTCCATTACATATACGTCAGCGTAAGAAGCCAACTTAGCAGCGAACTTCTTCTGGCGCTCCTTCATCTCAGCCTTAGCAGCATCAAATTCTGGAGTACCCTTCTCAACGCCAACTGGCTTGCCTTCCTCTTCTGGATAGAAGCGGAGGTTCTCGAGCAAGAGAGCCTCACCTGGCTTCAAGGCAGCTGCTTCAGCATCAGCGTTACCGCAGTCCTTAGCGAACTTAACGTCTACGCCGAGAGCGTCTGATACGTTCTTAACAATCTGAGAGAGAGAAAGCTCTGGTTTAACCTTGCCCTTTGGCTTACCCATGTGGCTCATCATGATGAGCGCACCGCCGTCTGCAAGTACCTTCTTCAATGTAGGAAGGGCACCGCGGATACGAGTGTCGTCTGTTACATTACCATTTTCATCCAATGGCACGTTGAAGTCAACGCGCACGATTGCCTTGTGACCGGCAAAGTTAAAATCTTCAATTTTCATTTTACCTAAATTTATTTAGTTTATGTACTAATTTATTGTTCTAAACCTTTCTGCTGGTTTCAAAAACCGAAGGCAAAGATACAAATTATATTTGAATCAGCAAAATATCGTAGCGGTTTTTATTATTTTTAGTAGATGAAATCGCCTGTTTGCTATATCGGGTTTGCAAAATTCGTATTTTGCGCTTCCTTCTGCTTGATTTGTTAAATAAAATGGAGAGAAATGAAATATATTCTTAACAAATTACTTTTTTTTTGGATTTTTCGATAATAAATAGTACCTTTGTGCGCAGTTAAAACGTTATTACATATAAATGAGATAAAATGGCGAAAGATAAGATTGCTTTTGTGTGCAGCAATTGCGGACAGGAAAGTGCCAAATGGATGGGCAAATGTCCTAGCTGCGGACAATGGAATACATTTGAGGAAATTCGTATTGCTGCTGATTCCGGATCGCAGGCTGCGAAGAATGCCGGAATGACCATGCGTCATGGTGGGGTTGCCACGATGTTTGGCGGGCAGCACAGCGAGCATGACGCTGCGCCGATGAAACTTCGCGATATTTCTGCGATTGATGAACCGCGCATCGATATGAGGGACGAGGAGCTGAACCGTGTGCTGGGTGGCGGAATGGTCCCTGGCAGCATTACGCTCCTGGGCGGTGAACCGGGAATCGGTAAGAGTACGCTCACCTTGCAGACTATTCTGAACATGACTGACCGCCGCATCCTGTATGTGAGCGGAGAGGAAAGTGCCCATCAGATTAAACTCCGTGCCGACCGGTTGGCTAAAGGACAGGCGATGCTCAGAGATGGCTCTTCTGCGGACACTCTGAAAACGGCTTCTCTTTCATCAGAAGGAGCCTTTGATCATATTACGGTTCTCTGTGAAACGCAGTTGGAGAAAATCTTCAGCCATATTCAGGAAGTGGCTCCTCAGCTGATAGTTATAGATTCTATCCAAACTATCTCTACAGAAGAGGTTGACAGTTCGCCAGGTTCTGTTTCCCAAGTTCGCGAGTGTGCAGCCTCCCTGCTCCGTTTTGCCAAGACGAGTGGCATTCCGGTCATTCTGATAGGTCATATTAATAAGGAGGGAACGCTTGCCGGACCAAAGATTTTGGAGCACATCGTAGATACGGTAATTCAGTTTGAGGGCGACCAGCATTACATGTACCGCATCTTGAGAAGCATCAAAAACCGATTCGGAAGTACTTCTGAGTTGGGAATCTACGAGATGATGCAAGGCGGACTCCGACAGGTGAGCAATCCTTCAGAGTTGCTGCTTACTGAAGATCATGACGGGCTTTCGGGTGTTGCCATCAGCGCAGCCATCGAGGGTGTCCGCCCGTTCCTGGTAGAGACGCAGGCTTTGGTTTCAACAGCTGCCTATGGAACTCCGCAACGTTCGGCAACGGGTTTTGACCAGCGCCGTTTGAACATGCTCCTGGCGGTTCTGGAGAAACGTGTGGGGTTCAAACTGATGCAGAAGGATGTGTTCCTGAATATTGCCGGTGGATTGAGAGTCACCGATCCTGCCATGGACTTGAGTGTGTTGGCAGCCGTATTGAGCAGTAATGTTGACACGCCTATAGAGCAAGGTTGGTGTATGGCAGGCGAGGTAGGTCTGAGCGGTGAAGTCCGTCCGGTGAGCCGCATCGAGCAGCGTATTGCTGAGGCAGAAAAACTGGGATTCCAGCACATTATCATCCCGAAATACAACAATCATGGTTTCGACCATAAGAAATATAAGATAGAAATTCATCCCGTAAGGAAGGTGGAAGAAGCATTCCGCTGCCTGTTCGGGTGAAGTAATAAGTAATCATACAGTTCAAAATTCAAAGTAAAATGAAGGATTCAGTAATCATTGTGAGCGGCGGCATGGATAGCATCACGCTGCTCTACGATAAGAAAGACGAGATTGCACTCGGCATTAGTTTTAACTATGGAAGTAATCATAACGAGCGTGAAATTCCATTCGCCAAGATGCATTGTGAGCGTTTGGGAATCAAGCATATTACGATAGATTTGGGTTTCATGCATCAGTATTTCAAGAGTTCTCTTCTTGAAGGTGCCGATGCAATTCCTGAGGGTCATTATGCTGATGATAATATGAAGAGTACGGTGGTTCCTTTCCGTAATGGAATCATGCTGAGCATTGCCATCGGCATTGCTGAGAGTAATAATCTGAAGAAAGTTTTCATCGCTAACCATGGTGGCGATCATACGATTTACCCAGACTGTCGTCCGGAGTTTATCAAGGCGATAGATGAGGCTGCTGAAGCAGGAACGTTCGTTGATGTGCGCGTGGTGGCTCCTTATACGAATATTACCAAAGGGCAGATTGCGGAGATAGGCAAGAAGTTGGGCATTGACTATGCTGAAACCTGGAGCTGCTATAAGGGCGGTGAGAAGCATTGTGGCAAATGCGGAACCTGCGTTGAGCGCAAGGAGGCTTTGGCCGAGGCGGGTATTGAGGATACTACCGAGTATGAAGAATAAGGATGACGACGAATCAGGCGTTCTTCGTTCCCTATATATAATAAGGTGTAATCAGAATAAATATAATAAAAGAAAAATGAAAACAGCGATTTTATCTGCGGCTCTGATGCTTGCATCAACCGCTGCAATGGCTCAGAAGAGCAACTTCCAGTTGAAGGTGGATTTGAAGAATTTCAATTCCGATTCTGTACTTGTTTACAAGGGCAGAAATGTTAAGATGGATACGGTTTTGGTGAAGAATGGCAAGTTTACCTATTCTGCAAACCTTGATAAGGCAGCCGGATACGTTTTCCTCTCACCTGAAGCTTATCGTGGTGCAGGTCAGTTTATGTTCAACCTGCCTTGTGTTCCTGGCGAGAAGGCTGAAGTTAAGGGCGATGCAAAGACCCGCTTCGATATTTCGGGTTCTAAGTTCTATCAGCAGTATCATGAAGTAGATGTTCTGCTGGAGAATGCTAATAAGGAGTTGAGAGATTACGAAGCTTCCCTGAACCAGAGAATCAAGAATGGTGAGACCCAGCAGACCATCATGGCTGAATATGAGCAGAAGGCTCCTGCCCTGCAAAAGGCAAAGGACGATAAGATTTTCGATTTCGTAAAACAGCATCCTGATTATGAGGCTTGTGCTACTATCTTCGAGCAGTTTGATGATGTCAGCAAGATGGAGAAACTGCTGGGCTTGCTCTCTGAGAATGTGAAGAACGGCAGAATGAAGGCTTTCTACCAGCCAATGATTGATATGGCTAAGAAGCGTGCTGAGGCTGAGGAGAAGGCTAAGAAGGTGCAGGCTGCCGGTGTTGAGGCTCCTGACTTTACGCTGAAGGATATTAAGGGAAATGATTTTAAGCTTTCCAGCCTTCGCGGCAAGATTGTCGTACTCGATTTCTGGGGTTCATGGTGCGGATGGTGCATCAAGGGAATGCCTAAGATGAAGGAGTATTACGAGAAGTACAAGGGTAAGTTTGAAATTCTTGGTGTAGATTGTAATGATACAGAGGCTAAGTGGAAGGCTGCTGTTGAGAAGCACCAGTTGCCATGGATTCATGTTTACAATCCGAAGGACAGCAAGGTTCTCAGCGACTATGCTGTTCAGGGTTTCCCTACAAAGATTGTGATTGATGCTAACGGTAAGATTATCAAGACTATTGTTGGTGAGGATCCTGCTTTCTACACATTGCTTGATGAAGTGTTGGGCAAGTAATGTTAACATAAAACAATGTCGCCCTGTAAGGCAAAATTATATTTGCTCTTACAGGGCGATTTTTGTTTGTTCAGTACTTTACTTCTTTTTCTTTTTCAATTCCAGTTTCGGAATCTTGATTTTCTGTCCGGCTTTTACGGTGCTTGTACCATTCAGGGCTTCTACGTAGCATTCCATGCCGGAACCTAAATAGCGGGTACTAATCTGTTCAAGGGTCTGACCGGCGCCAACCGTAACGGTCTGGGCAACTCCTATGATTCGGTAAGCTCCCGTGCGTACGCGAGCGTCCTTATCATACTGGGATGATGCTATTTTCGAAGCAGCCTTTTCTTCGGCTTTATCTTTAGCTTCTGCCTTAGCCTTTGCTTCAGCCTGCTTAGCCTTTTCTGCGTTAGCACTTTCCTCATCCGAATTTTCAGCCAGTTTTACTGCTTCTGCAGTTTTAGCCATACGGATGCTGTCTTCCATCGCTTTCTGGCGGAGTTTCTGTTCCTGAGAGAGTGGGGCGGCAGCTGGTTTGGCTGGGACTTTCTTGGCTGGAGCCTGATGATACTGGTTTAGCTGCATGGCTAGATGATCGCGCTGGGCAGTCATCTGACCATAGTTGAAGGCAAACCATCCCATTCCGCCAATCAAAGCTACTACGATGAGACAGACTGCAACGACCAGATAGCGAGGAATAACAATATGATGAGAATTGGAAGATTCTTCTTCTTCTTCCTTCTCTTCTTCTTCAGATTCATCTGATGCAGGTACTGCTGGTTCAACAACTGCTTTCAGGGCTTGCTGTTGCTGGGCTAATTCAAGCTTCTCTTGCTCCAGTCTTTCCTGCTCCAGTCTTTCCTGCTCTTGCTTTTCTTTCTGTATTCTTTCCTGCTCCAGTTGGGCTTGTTTTAATCTTTCCAGTTTAGCTTGTTCAATAGCAATTTGCTTTGCCTGTTCGTCTTCTTTTTCCTTTTCAGATTCAATTACGACAACCTCCGGATTTGGAGTTGCAGTTTTTTCTTCGTCCAGAAAATCGATTACTTGTTCAGGAGCATCTTCTGTCTGTTCTTCTCCAAACTTCTCATCTATTTCATCGAAATCTACGCCGTCATTTACCACCACCGTTTCAAATTGGGCGAATGGCTTGTTCACGATTTCTTTCAGGATGTTGTCAGGCGTGAAGGTGAGTTTGTCTCTGCCTTCAATGGTGAAGCGCTCGCCCGTGTTCACATTGATGCTTTCACGGTCTTTCGTGGCCTGTACCTTAAAGGTGCCCAGCCATTTTATCTTCACCTGCTTGTCGGCATCGAGTCCCTGGTTGCACACATCAAACATTTTCCGGATGAAGAGTTCTGCTTCCACCTGGCTCAGCCCGCTCTTATCTGCAAGCAGTTTTCCGAGTGTATTTAAACTGAATTTGCTCATTGCTCATCCCCTCCATTCTTTAGTTTTTCCTTGACCGAAGCTACCGGTCGGAAACCCAACACCAACTTAGGCGGCACCAGCTGACGCTTCTTGGTAGTAGGATTAACCACCACTCGCTCCATGCGCTTCTTCACTTCGAAGGTGCCAAAATTGGGGATAGAGACAGCTTCTCCATCCTCAAACTCGGCAATCATAGCGTCTATCGCCTTGCGCACCAACTTCTGGGTGTCTTCCTGCGAATAGCCGGTTTGCTGAGCCAGTTCAGCGATGTATTCCTTATTGTTCATATTTATTTAATATGTAGTCAAAATTTCTAAAACTCCAGGCTATGGGGGAGAGAATGATTATTTCACCACCTTGCCATAGAGGTCAAATTCCTCGCTTGCAGTAATTTCTACCTGATAGAAACTACCCACGCGCAGACGCTTCTCATCGGCACGGATCAGAACCTCAGGGTCTACTTCCGGAGAGCAGAACTCTGTTCGTCCGATGTAGTAATCGCCTTCCTTGCGGTCAATGATAACGGTCATGGTTTTGCCCACCTTATCAGCCTCAACCTCAGAGCTGATGTCTTGCTGCAGAATCATCAGTTCGTCCAGCCGGCGCTGCTTTACCTCGGCAGGCACGTTGTCTTCGTAGTGGGTGGCGCTGTAGGTTCCTTCTTCCTCAGAGTAGGCAAAGGCGCCCATGCGCTCAAATCTCTGTTCGCGTACGAAGTCGAGGAGTTCGTGGAAATCCTCATCTGTCTCGCCTGGAAAACCAACCATCAGCGTAGTGCGGATGTGAATGCCTGGCACGCGTTCGCGGATGGCCTTCAGCAGATTGATGGTTTCCTGCTTCGTTACGTGGCGATGCATGCTGGTGAGCATGTGGTCGCTGATGTGCTGGAGGGCAATGTCGAGATATTTGCATACGTTTGGCTTCTCGCGCATCACGTCCAGAAGATCCATAGGGAACTGGTTTGGATAAGCGTAATGCAGGCGAATCCATTTCACGCCCGGAATATCAGCCATCTCGCTGATGAGTTCGGTAATATGATGCTTGCCGTCAATATCTACGCCATAGTAGGTGAGTTCCTGAGCGATAATCTGAAACTCCTTCACGCCTTCTGCCACCAGTTCGCGCACCTCCTGCAGAATCTCTTCTTTCGGACGGGAAACGTGCTTGCCGGTGATGATAGGAATGGCGCAGTAGGCACAGTGGCGGTTGCAGCCCTCAGCTATCTTGATGTAGGCATAATGGCGCGGAGTGGTGAGATGACGCTGGCCGTTGCAGGATGAAACTTCCGCCTTGCCGAGTTCCTGCAGAAGCTGCTTGTAGTTGAATTTGCCGTAGAACTTATCCACTTCGGGCATTTCTTCTTCCAGTTCCTTCTGGTAGCGCTGCGAGAGGCAGCCCATTACGTAGAGCTTTCTGAGTCGGCCTTCTTCTTTAGCCTGGATAAACTCCAGGATGGTGTCGATGCTTTCCTGCTTTGCATCCTCGATGAAACCGCATGTGTTGATAACGGCAATCTCGCCCTGAGGGCGCTTTGAATCGTGAATGCAATGGTAGCCGTTTGCCTCAAACTGCTTCATCAGCAACTCGCTGTCTACGAGATTCTTCGAGCAGCCCAGGGTAATAATATCTATCTGATTTTTCTTCATTTTCTAATTTTTAAAGAGCGAGTCTACGAATTCTGTCTTGTTGAAGAGCTGCAGATCTTCCATACCTTCGCCCAGTCCGATGTATTTTACAGGCACCTTGAGCTGGTCGCTGATGCCGATGACAACGCCGCCCTTAGCGGTTCCGTCGAGCTTGGTGATGGCGAGCGAGGAGATGTTGGTAACGGCAGAGAACTGCTTAGCCTGCTCGAATGCATTCTGTCCGGTACTTCCGTCGAGCACGAGCATTACCTCGTCTGGTGCTTCAGGCATTACCTTCTTCATCACTTCCTTTATTTTCTTGAGCTCATTCATCAGGTTTACCTTGTTGTGCAGTCGGCCTGCCGTATCGATGAGCACCACGTCGGCGCCGTTTGCCTTGGCGCTCTGCAGGGTGTCGAACGCCACGCTTGCCGGGTCGCTTCCCATCTGCTGTTTCACTACAGGCACGCCCACGCGCTCGCCCCAGATGCAAATCTGCTCTACGGCAGCGGCACGGAAGGTGTCGGCAGCTCCCAGAACAACCTTCTTGCCAGCCTTCTTAAACTGGTAAGCCAGCTTGCCGATGGTGGTTGTCTTGCCCACGCCGTTTACGCCTACTACGAGGATAACGTAAGGCTTATGGTCGGCAGGAAGTTCCCAGTCTGCCAGGTCATCGCTGTGATTCTCGGAGAGGAGAATGGCGATTTCCTCGCGCAGAATGCGGTTGAGCTCGCTGGTTGAAACATATTTATCGCGGGCCACACGTTCTTCGATGCGGCGGATAATCTTGACCGTGGTTTCTACACCTACGTCTGAAGTGATGAGTACCTCTTCGAGATCGTCGAGCACATCATCATCGACGGTAGACTTTCCGGCAACGGCGCGCGCCAGTTTGCCAAACACACTCTCCTTGGTTTTTTCAAGTCCCTTATCGAGAGTTTCCTTCTTTTTGTTGCTGAATAATCCGAATAATCCCATAATCTTGTTTTTATTTTCTGCAAAGATACTCATTTTTTTTTATTTTATGGCTTTTTCACTTGCTTTTTCGCCCTTTTCAAGAAAAAAAGTAAAGATTTAGAGGGTTTTATGTCATGACAGAAGGGTTTTCGCCGATATTGTGGGTTAATAAGGTTTAATAAATAATGTTGTCAGATATAAAAACAAATCGCCCTGCAAAGGACAAAAGCGGTTTGGCTTTTGGACCCCCTGCAGGGCGTTCTGTTTATTTCTTCATCATTTCCTTTACGGCTCTTTCGAGCTGGGTATCATGGCCATTGATGAAATCTTCCGGACTGTTGTAAACCTCGATGTCTGGGTTCAGCTGGGTGTTCTCGCCGAACACGCCACGCATGTCGCGGCAGCCTACCTGAGGAATACCGAATACTAGCGTGTTGTCCATCAGCGTTTCCCACCATACGGCTGTCATGGTTCCTGCTACAGGAGCACCGATCAGCTTACCGATTCCGAGTTCCTTGTAAACCCATGGGAAACCGTGACCGTTGCTGTAATCGTTCTCGCAGATCATGACGCAAGATGGCTTCACCCATTTGTTGAATGGATCGCGGCCAACTACCTTACCGTGAGGTACAAACTCCTGATACTGCTTGCCGTTGAGCAGGGTGCAGAGATCATCGTGCAACCAGCCGCCACCATTATGGCGCTCGTCTACGATTACAGCGTCTCTGTTTCGGTTCTTGTCGCTCAGCAGTTCGCTGTAAACGGTGCGGAAACTCTCCGAATCCATCGCCTTAACGTGAACATAAGCGATGCGTCCGCCCGAAATACTGTCAACGAAAGCGCGGTTGCGGTCTACCCATCGCTTGTAGAGCAGGTTGTTGAGTTTGCCCTGAGAGATAGCCTTCACTGTAACCTCCATCTTCTTACCCTTGGCGTTTCTGATGCCGAGGCGTACATTCTTGCCAACCTTTCCGTCGAGCAATGGGAAGTAGTCCATTCCGGCTTTAATCTCCTCGCCGTCGATGCTCTCGATGATGCTGCCGGCTGTAACGCCCGTATTCTTCACATCGAAAGGACCACGCTTGATAATCTCCTGAATCTTCAGGCCGTCGCCCTGATACTGAGGATCGAAGAATACTCCCAGATTGGCGGTGGTAAGCGCGCTGTTCGAAGCGTAGTAGCGGGCTCCTGTATGCGACGCGTTCAGCTCGCCAAGCATTTCGCTCAACATCTCCTGGAAGTCGAAATTGTTGTTGATGTAAGGCAGGAACTTCTCATAGGTCTTGCGGTAACCTTCCCAGTCAACACCATGAATCTTAGGGTCGTAGAACTTGTCTTTCACCTGTCGCCATATGTGGTCGAAGAGATACTGGCGCTCCTCGGCTGGCTTATAGTTGAAGTTAGCCTCAAAGCTGATGTCCTTGGTGCTGAATCCGCTCAGATCCACCTTCTTGATGCTGCTTCCGTTGCAGATGAAGAGGTTCTTCACATCCTTGTCGGTCTGCAGGTTGCCCTGGCCTACGCCCTTCATCACGAGCTTGGTAGAGCCGTCCTTCAGGTCGTGCTGCCAGAGGTCGTAATCATCCTCGAAGGCTGCCTGGTAGTAGAGCTTGTCGCCGTCTTTAGAGAGCACAGCATCGCCCATGTGCGAAGAGTTTGCGGTGAGGCGTACGATTCTGTCGCGGCAGTTTTCGATGTCAAGTTCCAGTGGCTTTACCTTTTCCACCTCTATCTTTCCGGTCTTCTTCTGCTTTTCGTCAGCCTTCTTTTTAGCTTCTTCCTTCTTTTCGTCTTCCTTCTTCTCCTTTTCGTCCTTGTTGGCGTCAGCCAGTTCTATCTCTTCCTTGCTCATGTTGAAGCGGTTGTAGGCGTCCAGGTCGAAGAACATGATGTAGGCATCGTCTTCTGCTCCCCAGCTTCCATGACTGCGGTAACCGGCTCTGTCGCTCTGGAAGAGCATTGCCTTGCCGTCGAGCACCCATTTGCCGTTGCTGTCGCTGTAGCCTGAATTGGTCAGGTTGTGAACCTCTTTGCCGTCAGCCTTTACCAGCGCAATATCCTGGTTGTTCCAGCCGCCGTTGCCGATATAGGTTGAAAGGAGCCATTTGCTGTCTGGTGACCATTCGAAAGCGATGTCTCCATCGCTGTAAGAGTAGACGTATTTGCCATCGAGCACGGTGCGGATTTCCTTCGATTTCAGATTGACGATGCGGAGTGCTGCACGGTCTTCGAAGAAAGCCACTTCCTTGCCGTCAGGAGAATATTGAGGATACTGCGATGTAATGCCTGTTTTCACCAGCTGCTCTTCCTCGATGTTGGTAGCGTAGGTGAAGTTCTTCTCTTTCTCGTTCTTGATCTTAGACTGGTAAATCTGCCATACGCCATTGCGCTCGGCTGCATAGACCAGGGCTCTGCCGTCTGGCGAGAAACTCAGGTCGCGCTCCTGCTGCGGTGTGTCGGTAATGCGCTTGGTAGTGGTGTATTCTACAGAAGTTACGTATACGTCGCCATGCATCACGAAAGCCACTTCCTTGGCGTCTGGCGAAACGGAAATCTCTGTAGCTCCCCAGCTTTTAATCTGACGTACGAGGCTTGGAGCGTCATTATCTGTTGTAATGGAGATGTTCACCTTCTGAGGCTCTCCACCTTCTTTCACGGTGTAGATTTCGCCATCATATCCGTAGCAGAGCAGGTCGGCGCTGGATGCGGTGAGGAATCTTACCGGATTGCCTTTGTGGTGGGTAATCTGCTTGTCGCTTGAACTGTTGAGGCTGCGGCGGTAGATATTGAATGTGCCGTCCTGCTCGCTCAGATAGAAGAATGATTTCTCGTCTGATGTCCATACTGGCGAGCGGTCTTCGCCGGCAAAGGTAGTCTGCTTGGTAAACTTTCCGTTACTCTTCAGCCAGATGTCGCGTGCGATAGGTGATTTCTGGTGTTTGCGCCAAGGGTCTTCATATCCCTTTTTGTCGTGGTAGAGAATGTCGCCGTTCTTGGCGATGCTGATATTCTCCATGGTGAGGGTAGAGAAAAGTTCCGGTCTTCCGCCCTTGGTGCTTACCTTATATACTTGTGGAAATGTGTTGTCGCCGAAGATGATGCTCTGGGCTGTAGGCTGCAGACTGGCTGAGTAGAGCACATGGTCGTTGTCTGCAAAGGCGATAGGTGTTTCGCTGCCGCTGTTGGTGGTGAGTCGGGTAGGAGCACCGCCTTTTGCATCGATTACGAAGATGTCGAGACTTCCTTCGCGGTTAGACTGAAAGGCAATTTTCTTGCTGTCAGGGCTCCATACGGGATGTGAATCGAAGGCAGCATGGGTTGTGAGCTGTCGTGCTTCACCGCCGTTGACAGAAACACTGTAGAGGTCGCCTTTATAAGCGAAGGCGATGGTAGTGCCATCGGGTGAGATGGCTGGGTAGCGCATCCAGAGCGGATGATCTTCTGCGCTGGCAGAGAGTGCTGCTGAGAGCAGGGCTACTGAAAAGATTAACTTTTTCATTTGCGTATGTTTTATGTTTGAATATGCGTTATAAAAATCTCTTCTCTTTCGGGGTCAGAATGCTGTTTCTTGCTCCTAACGGATGCAAAGGTAGTTATTTTTTGCGATATTTAAGCATAAAAAAAGAAAAAAGTGAGAAAAAGTTTGGTGTATTCAAAAAATATATGTACCTTTGCAGCCGCAAATAAGAAAGTGGCTGATTGCGTTATTGGTTAGCTGGTTTGCGTTTTGAAAAGTGTTGGTTCCGTAGCTCAGTTGGATTAGAGCAACAGCCTTCTAAGCTGTGGGTCTTGGGTTCGAACCCCAACGGAATCACTATAAATATAAACAAGAAATGGTGAAATAATCGTATAGGTTGTTTCACCATTTTTCTTTATAAATGGCTATAAAATAGGCGTTTATGGACGTATAATGAACTTTTGCTTATGAAACAGAAACGATTTATTAGAAGATTTTAATATTCCACAAGTAGGCTCTGAGTACTACAAGTAAAGTGTAAAATTGCCGCAAAATTGCCGCAAAATTGCCGCATTTTCCGCAAAATTGCCGCAAAATATTGTAAATTTAAAGGAAAAATATTATGGCTACAATAACATACGAGCTTGGAAAACCAAAGCAAGACAAAACAAGAAAGGTGTCTATTGTTCTTTCTCATAAGGGACAGAGAAAAAGATTTCCTACCAATATAGTTGTTTCCGACTCAGACTTGTCTAGAGCCGGAAAGATTTCTTCACGTAAGATATTGAAGACGATAGAAGATAAAATGAATGTTATGAAGGATGCACTCTATGACTTAGAGGTAGACTTGCTAGGTAAAGATGTGGATATTGATTGGATATGTGAGCATTTGATTGATATAGGCAACAAGACAGAGGATTTAGACTTCTTTTCCTTTACCGAAGAGTGGGTTGAGAAATCCGACAATAAGGGAAAGAAGAATTATCTGATTATGCTCAATTCCCTTGCACGCTATAATGGTTGCCGTAAGCTGCCGTTTTCTCTCATAGACTACAGATTCCTAAACGGATATAAGAAATTCCTAGATGGTCATCCTAGGGCGCAATCCTTATACTTGGGCAATATGCGGCATATCTTCAATGAAGCTATCAAAGAATATAATACGAATGGAAATGATATTATCAGAAGTAATCCTTTTGATAAATTCTCCGTTCCGAGGGATATTCCGCAGACAAAAGATAGGATAATCAGTGAAGAGAACCTTGTAAGAGTATTTAATTTCAAGGGGACTAGACGTGTAGGTATGGCAAGGGATTGTTATGTACTCTCGTTCTTTCTGATGGGAATGAATTCTGTTGATATATATGAATGTGTCAGCTATAATAAGGGTGTACTCGCCTACGATAGAGCTAAAACTAGAGATAGGAGAAACGATAATGCCCACATAGAAATTGTCGTACCTGACATCATCAAACCTTTGTTCCGAAAATATAAGGGAACAACAAGGGTCTTTGATTTCTATCAGAAATATAGCAATGCAGCCAATTTCAATAAGCATATAAATAAGGGATTGCATTTCATAGCTGACGAACTGGGCATTCCTCGTTTCGATTTCTACTCAGCCCGTCATACTTGGGCATCTATAGCAAGAAATAAACTAGGTATTGATAAGTATACCATTCACGAAGCACTCAATCACGTTTCGCAGTTAGATGTTACTGATATTTACATTCAAAAGGACTTTACGAATATAAACAAGGCAAATGAAAAGGTAGTGGAATATGTTATGAAAATGATAGGAGAGGCAAAGAACGATGTTTGAATTTTGAAGAAAGGGGAAGGTCTATTCTTCCCCCTCTTTCTTATCCTTATCCTTTTTGTCCATTTTTGCACCTGTAGCTTTCATAATAGCCTTCAGAGCATCTTCGAAGTTCAAGGAGTCCTTACCGCCATTAGGGTGTTTTTCCCACCAGTCAGGGTCAACCCAACGCATAGCCTTGTCATACCAAGTTTGGTCGACGGATGTTTTCTTGCCATCTTGACTGATTAACAGATACCCACCTTGCCCATCGCTAGCAATTCGCTGAACTTGTTCAAGGTTGACCCACGTCTTTTGTTTTTCGCTATATACCCACATAATTATATGATTTAAATTATTTTTATTCCTATTGTGCAAAAGTACAGCGAAGTCTTAAAAATACCAAATAAAACCTATTTGTATGTTTCAAGTTTGACCAAATGTGAGTTATTTTGTGTACCTTTGCAGAAAATTCTTAAAATATGATACAAAGATTTACGGAAATGTACTACGATGATGCGGTGCGCTTCGCTCAGTACATACAAGCTACTGAAGGTGGCGAAATAGAACTTGTAAAAGAAGATGCCGATGGTTTTCCTCTTCCCCCTAAGCATAAGATATTTGGTAACATGGTTAATTGTCTGAAGGTAAGGAACTTTGAAATTGCTTATTTAGAGCAAAGAAGAAACCCCGATGATGACAAGAAACATCGTAATCGAAATCTCTATCGCTATATAATGGGGCAGAAGATTAAAGAGGTTAGAGAACTTAGTGGTATAACATTGGAGGAGCTGGCAGAAAAGTCCGGTTATAAGCCTAACAACATTCGTAATATTGAGATGGGGCGTTTTAATGCCGATATTGATACGTTATGTAATATTGTTGAGGCTATGGATGCTCATTTTGAGGTGATGAAGGATTAAAAGTTCTTTCGATATACGAAATATATTTAAATACAGAAACAAAAGCATTAAAAAACTTGCAAAATTAAGGTGTTATTCTTATCTTTGCATCGTAATATAAAAAGGTGAGACACACCGAAACAACTGTATCGGATTATGAATAAAGCATATTTGATTTTCAGCAAGAACACAAGCATTCAAGAATGTTGTACTTGGTTTCGTTATCGTGACGAAGCTTTGAGATACAATAAAGAACATTTTGAGAACGTGTTTATGGTACTGCCACATGAGTTTGATTCTTTGAAAGATGTTGACCCTTGCGAGCCGACAGAGTTCACGAAGTATTCAAGATGCGAGCATTGCTGGAGAAAGATTAAGAATGATTATCTAAAACATATAGGAGATATGAATATGAAGAAAGAAGAAAAGTTTGTCATTGATGATTCTCAGAATTACAATGATATGTTTAGCAAAAAGGAACGGATGCAAATTAATAAGGCAACCAAACCTTTAGAGAACAAGTAATTTTCACCATTTATTAAAAGTGAGTTTAATAACCCGAACGCATTTGCTTGGATGGAAGAATTATGCTATCTTTGCATTGCGTTCCTTGAAATAATTAATTATGAGTAATAACAAAGAAGATTTTGATGCGCAGGTAAGTGCATTTAAAGAGAAGTATCCCGATTTCAAGCCAGCCAAACCTATTGAGGTTCTTAACTTGATTATGACAAGAAAGAATGCCAAGGAGATTCTTGAAGGCAAGAAGAAGGTTGAGTACAGAGCCTATACAGACCATTATATTGGTCGTTTGTTTGACAAGGATGTTTTGGAGTTCCTTAAAAAGCATGGTAAAGAAGAGGATGTAATTAAAGCGCAAGAGGAGGGTATTGTTGACCCATTGCGAGTAGTAAAGACAATCCACTTCCATGATTATAACAACTCGTGGTATCTTGATTGTGATGTTTTGGTAAATGATACTTGTATCGTTATGAAAGAAGATATTGATTTTCTTCACGAAAAGTATGATAGCCATGATTTGGATGAAATGTACGAAGCATTGGAGCTTAAAAAGGAAAAAGAGCGTCCTTTGTTTTTCTTCTTTGTTATTGACAAGGTAACAGAAACGACTCTAAAGTAGGTGGGCGTAAGTCCACCGAGCCTAGATAATTCCCCAAGGGGAGTAGTTTATGATTCGTGGACTTAAAACGTTACAACTATGTCAGAGGCATCAAGAGGTTATCGTTATTCTCAATGGAGAGCGGTAACAAATCGTACAACTGGTCTTAGGGCTGGTGAAAGACGTGAACGTGGCAGAAATGTTGAGTACCGAAACACTGGCGCACAAGGAACTACTTATGGTGGTGCTATGCGTACATTGGCAGCTCGTACAGCAGCAAATAATGTCACAGAACGTGTAAACCGCAGACTTAGAAGAGGTTAAAAGTCAAGAGGGGTAGAATGAATTAACTTTCATTCACCCCTTGTTTTTAAGGAGAATAATGTATGCAAGAACTAAAAAGAGCAAGAGAAATCATTGATGATGTTTCCAAGGAGACAGATAGTATATTACTTTTCCATTCTCTGAGTGGAAAGGATTCTATCGTATTGCTTGACTTATGCTACAAGAAGTTCAAGAGAGTTGTGGTAGTATTCATGTATATAGTAAAAGACTTGGAACATATTATGCGTTACTATAATTACGCTAAAACCAAGTACCCGAACATTGAGTTTGTTCAAGTTCCTCATTATGCTTTATTTTATGATATAAAAACCGGATATATGGGAATAAAACAAGACCCTAAGCAAAGACAATGGACTTTAGCTGATATAACCGAAAAACTCAGGAAGAGACTTGGTGTAGAGTGGGCTTGTTATGGATTTAAACAATCCGATTCTTTGAACAGACGGCTTATGCTTAGAAGTTATACGGATGGAAAGGAAGCTATCAATTGGAAGACGAAGAAATTCTATCCTTTATCTACATATAAAAACAAGGAAATAATGGATTATATTCTTGACCATCGTTTAAAGAACCCAGAAGCAAATGGAACGAATAAACAAAGTTCAGGAGTTGATGTTGAGGATATTGAGTATCAGAAATTTCTTAAAGAGTTTTATCCGGCAGATTTAGAGAAAATATACAAGGTATTCCCAATGGCAAGGATAGTTCTGTTGAAAGCTGATAAAAACAAGGAGGAACTGAAATGAAAAAAGGAAGTGAAACAAAGATAATCAAGAGGTCTCAAATAAACTTGAACCCTTGCAACCCGAAGGTACATACCGATGCGGACATCAAACAGCAAAAAGCCAATATTAAGAAAGTTGGTCTCATTGGAGGTATTCAATGGAATGAGACAACTGGAAATCTCATAGATGGGCATAAACGAGTGATGAGCGTTGACCTTATCCAAGGTTATGATGGTACTCCCGAAACTGATTATGACATCAAGGTAGAAGCCGTTGATTTTGACGAAAAGACCGAGAAAGAGCAATTGTTGTTTATGGCGAAGTCGCAAGACCCGATAGATTACAACTTGGTTGCCAAGAACTTTAGCATAGATGAAATAGACTTCAAGGCTGCTGGCTTCACGGAACAGGATACTGAACAAATCAAGATGTTGCAAGATGATTTGGAAGCATCATTGAAGGATTCGGGCATGGATGACTTTAGCGAGGATTTCTTGAATGAACCTATAATTTCAGTTACGACCCCAACGCCAATGACCGAATTACCCAACATCGAAAAAACATCTGAAGAGATAGTGGCCGAGCACGCAGCTAAGCCAAAGATGACAAAGGAAGAGGTCAAGGATCAGAAACAGCATTGTACTGATGTCGGAAAGAAAAGAAAGGAAGATATTGATAACTTCATATTCATTGATTTCGAAAGTTTTGAACAAAAGCAGATTTTCTGTGATATGTTGCACATGGAAGCCGCTAACTCTATGCGTATTTCCGGAAGTCAGATTTTAGGTTTGTTGTAATATGGGACGCAAGCGAGTAAAGCCTCTTGTAGTGAGGAAGAATCCCATAGATGTTGCCAATATGGTAATTGATATGGCTAGTGAACAGAGTAAGGATTGTATCGTTATGATGTCTCTTGGCAAGGACTCCATTGTTACATTGGACTTATTATATGATAAGTTTGAGCGCATAGTATGTGTATTTATGTATCTCGTAAAAGACTTAGAGCATATACAACGATGGATAAACTGGCTGAAGGCTAGATACCCGAAGATAGAGTTCGAGCAGATACCACATTGGAATACAACATACAATCTTCATTATGGAGTTTATTGCGTTCCGAATCCAAAAGTAAAGGTTCTTAATCTTTCTATGGTAGTAAAAGCCTTAAAAAAGCGTTTCGGAATAGAATACGTATTCTTTGGTATGAAGAAAGCAGACTCGATGAACCGAAGCCTTATGTTGAAGTCGTATGAGGATGAAAATTACATTCATGGTGGAAATTGTTATCCTCTTGCTGATTTTACTCAAAAGCAAATCTTGCAATATATGAAACATCGGCATCTGCCTAAGCCGATAATGTACTCCAGAGCATTGCGCTCGGAGAATGCAGAGGTTGGGAATGCGTCAGGCGGTTTGTCTTTGGACTTGGATTGTTTTGCATGGCTAAGGGATAATGCACCCGAAGACTTAGAACGTATATATAAGGTATTTCCACAAAGTAGGGTAATACTCTACAGGTATGACAACAGATAATGTTCTTTTTAATTTATATATAATAATGTATTATCTTCTTTATATGTATTGGCAGGCTTGTGAAAGTCTGCCTTTATTGTTAATGTATGCAATATAGAAACATCATAAGTAAAGAAAGGTTAAATAAATAAAGAAAAACCATAAAACATTTGCATGTTAGAAAATTATTTCGTATCTTTGCAATGTCTTTAAGAGGTACTTGAAGATTTGCCGCAAGACAAGTTTCTTGCAAGATAGTGCAGAGCGAGCACGTTAAAAACTAGCACAATTGTTATGAAGATGATTACCGAAAAGCAGAAGAAGTTCATCAATGATATTAAAGGTGTTATTACAGAAAATGGTATTAATGCTATTGATGCATTGGACTTGAATAAGTTTACTTGCTATGATGCATCTAAGCTTATTGGTGGTTTGCTTGGTCTTAGAGATTGTTACAAGGCGATTTCTAGAGGCGCATGTGTAACTAGTACGGCATATTGCGGTGAGGCTTTAGATAATGTCTTTAATACAATTGAAAAGTATAAATAATAAAAAAGGTGAGACACACCGCAAAAACTGTCTAAGATAATGAATATCAAAGAATTAGTAAGAAATATGATAGCTTTCTTAAATGAGCGTCACGATATGGATTGTGCTACGTTACGTCAGCGTTTTGCAGTATGCTATGATATGAGTGAAGACGAGGCAAAGAAAGTTATTTTGGAGCTGACAATGCTTCAGATATTTGCAGAGAATTTTGGTGTTGAAATTTAAAACTTTAAGATTATGGATAAGAAGACTGCATATAAAGTTATAAGCCAATTTAGGGCAAATAATTGTAAGAGTGGAGCTTTGGCTATCGCTTTGGATGAAGCATTAAAAGCATTAAAACCGATTGCAGTAAATCAAGTTTTTTGCATTAAGCTGGAGATATTAGATAGTGGAAACTATTATCATTCGAAAGCTGCGCAATCTACCTTATGGTTAGAAGCTTCTAACAATAAGAAAAAGATGCAAGCACATATTGAAGAATGGAGAAGTAAGGTCGTAGAGCGATGCAAGGATAACAACAGCTCTTTTGAGTTTGACTTTCATCATGGGAGTCCTTATAATTTCACGGCAAACAAGTCGAATTGTAATGAGTTACCTTTTTACTTTAAAGGTAAACACTACTGCTTTACAATATTAGAGGTTTCTAAGAGTATTAAAAGCATGTATGATGACCGTATCGAAAAAGATATGGATGCCGTTCAAGATATGATGTCTTATTTAAATTTATAGAGCATGAAGTTATACGAGGTAGGCTGCATCGTCAAAGAGGTGCAGCCAAAGAATGGAGTAAAGATTACTCTAGAGGAGGCTCAGGCTTTAGTTGGTGGTTATGTCGAGTTGGTTCATCTTGATGATAATAACATATTATTGTGCGATGAAGATGGACTTCTCAAACATAAACCTATAAATACTTTGGCTACAATACAAGCGAAGAGGCTTGGCTGGAAAGGTATTTGTTGTTTGGTTGGAAGCGTTTTATTTTTAAAGGACAAGGAGTTTTAGTTATGAGTAAGGCAAGAAAGAATGATGTGAATAAGGATATACCCGAAGAGCGAATAACTCTTAGGGTATTGAAGAATTATTCAAAAATGCAAGAAGAATTATGTCATCTTCGTAAGAAAACACGTGAACAAGGCTACAGACTTAATGAACTCAACAATCAGCTACAGAGGCTTCACTCGAAAGAAGTTAGATATGAGTTAGAGAAGTACAGAAAGTTACTCTTAGAGCGTGATGAGTTGCGTGAGAAGAATAAGGCTTTGGAACAGGTGGTAAAGCAATACGATGGATTAAAAAGTTCTTTTACTAGCGAATTGAACGAAAAAGAGGAGGGTAGAGAATGATTATAGGTTCAATGACGGGGCGTGAACTCTTTGATATATTCAAGAAGGATAAGCCTATGCTAGAAAAGTTTGCTATCGAAAAAGCAAAGAAACTCATCCGTGAGCTTCGTAAGGGAATGGGACGATACACAACTCAGTGTTATGATTTCAAGACGAAAGACGCTACCGAGTACAAAGTATGCGTGTTTGTAGATAGAGGGAACATAAGACAATTCTATTTTGACATGTTTATCTATTGCAAGGAAACGAACGATTACGTATGTGCTACTTCCTTGTTGGACGAAGAGAATAGTGCAGAGCAGTTCAGTTATACGCCTCATTTCTTGCGGAGATATGCCGAGCGAGCATTGGGAATAGAGAACATGCCAATTAATAGGGTGCTTGCTCACATCGAAAGAGAAGTAGGCTATACGGTACTTATTTATAAGAATGATACAAGTAAGGTTGTTGCTACAAGTATGGGGCTTTATCTGCAAAAGATTGACAAAAGGCGAGGTATCAATATATGCAAAACTTTTGTTAGTGTTGACATGCTTAAAACCTCCCAAATTAAAGCGTATATGGTTGTTGCGGACTTAATTGAAGAGTATTCAGAACGATACAATAAAGTTCAAAGGAATGATAATGTACGAGTAGATTTCGCTAATGATTGTTTGAGAAGAGGTATTACTGAAAAAGATTTGATTAATGCCTATGGTGAATATTTTAAGAACAAAAAATAAAAGAAAGGGTTTCGTATGGAGAGAATGACAAGAAATGATGCCGCTGCTTATTTAGGTGTTGACCCTCAGACGATTACGAACTGGGTTAACAAGGGCTTGCTTGGTGGCTACAATGATAAAAGCAGTAAACGCTTTTGGGTGAATGTAGATGATGTTAAGAAGTATTCCGAGAAATACAAGATGTTATCTATCTCAGAGGATTTACTTGATAGAGAGCAGAAAGAGTTGTTGGCAAGTGAGCGCAAGGTAAATACTAAGATACAAATGTTAATGCATGATGCGTTGAACGTTTCTTCTTTCAGCTATGACAAAATAGGTAGTTCACTTTGTATGTTATTGGAGTTAACGGCACAATACGGATTACGAGAGAAAAAGATTATGCAAGCATTTTTCAATGGAGACCGAATTAGTGATATAGCCGATAATTTTGAACTTTCAAGAGAAAGGGTGCGCCAGATTGTTATTAAGGCTATCCGGAAGTTCAACTATGCGATTGAAGAACTTGTAGACTTGAAGCTGGAGAACAATTCCTTGAAAGAGGAAATTAAGAATGTAAAAATGCAGTTTATTATGCAAGAAGGTAAAAAAGAAGAAGAACAACCTGAAGATGTTCCCACTTCATTGTTCTCCATCAGATTAGTTAATTGTAATTTACCAGTTCGTGTCCTTAATGTGACAAAGGCAGCCGACATAGATACTATTGGAGACTTGGTACAATATTCCAAGCTCGATATGATAAAATTCCGAAACTTCGGAAAGAAAAGCCTTATGCAATTGGATGACTTTATTCACGAAATGGGATTGGAATGGGGCATGGATAAGGCTAAGATATATGCAAGGGGTATTCAGCGGATGAAAGATGACTCTTATATTGAAGAGTTGTTTGGAAAGCATCTTGCGGATATAACAAGCGATATTGAGAAAAAGTATAATCTTTCTCCGGCTGAGGCTATGAAGAGAGCTTATAGTGAAATGAAGAGATATGTAGGATTTAAAGAGAAGAGTAATGAATGAAGTATATAATGATGTTTTAGGTAAGGCGTTAAGCATTAAATCAACCAATAATATTGTCGTAAAAGTAGAGCAAGGAGCATTAGAAGTTAATCTGAAACAATGTAGTGTAAAGCGCATTATGTGGTTCTCTGTCTTCTTGATTGATGGATTTACTATGCGTCCATACAGTTATACTTTCTATTCCTCTATGAGTGATGATGAGTTGGATGACACATTTACACAAGTAGAAGGCAGATTGAGCTTTCTGAAAAACTTAAATTCTAAATAACATGACGGAACAGGAAAGAAAAGTTGTAAACCATGCAATGAAGATTCTAGAGCAGAGCCAAGATGATGAGGCTAGGGCGTTGGCTGTCAAGTTGTTGGAACAAGGTACAAAAGTTCCTCTTCAGAAAGTGCAGTTTTATGCCGCATATTGCAATGGCTTGCGTGATGGGTATTCAAGAATATTCGACCTAATACAAGGTGGTGGGTGGCTTGCGAAAGTGAGCAAGAAGGAAATGCCATATTTCGAAGCAGAGAAGGAGCTTGTAGAGAGCTGTATTGATGCTTTCTACGATTATCATATGGGCAAGTATGATATTAGGTACAAGAATAAAGAATTATCCAAAAGTGGTAATGGCTTGCAAGGCTGTTTTTGTGAAACAAACGATGATTGGTTTTGAGGTTAAATACAACAAAGATAAAGAATGATTGCACAATATAGATAAGTGAAGTTGTAAACCTTTGATATGTAGGTACTCCCTTGCAAATTTTGTATCTTTGCAAATAAAAAAGGAGATTTATATATGGCAGATAGAGGATATAGAGGCAGACCTCAACGAGGCGAAAGAGCGGATAGGCAAATCAATGCCGGACATAGCCGTGGGTTGGATGCGGCTTTGTCTGACACTGAAGCTAAGATTAGAAAGCTAAAGACGGAACGTATTTATGCCTTTAATAAGGACGGAAAAGAAATAGCGCATTCCCAAACAGGAAAGGCACATAGTACGCAATTACCTTTTGGCTATAACTACAAAGATGCCATCATTACTCACAACCATCCTAATAGAGGTATTGGAGATACTATAGCTGGAAGAGTTGGCACAATTTTGTCTGGAGCTGACATTTTTACAACTATAGCACATAACGCTTCCGAGATTCGAGCAGTTACAAAGAATTATACGTATTCTTTGAAGAGACCAAGTAAAGGGTGGGGACTTTCAGAATCGGATGCATGGGATGTTTTTGGTAAGAAAAATTCGCAATGGAGACGAACCCTTCAGCAAAAACAGACAGAGTATCTTTCAAAGAGCGGAATACGAAATCGAATAAACGAGAAAGTGCTAGCTTTAAACAGAAAGCGTTCTAGTTTTACGAAAGGAGGAAAAGTCCCTAGTGCAAGTGATGTGTCTAGTTATAATCGTGAAGCAAACGAAATACAGAAACGTGTCACGGAAGCTAATGATAGAGGTAATGTTGGTGCGCAATATCAAGTTATGAAAGAATACGCAAAGAAATACGGATGGAATTTAACACGTAAGCGTACATCTTAAGGAATATATTCGAACGATGGGTAGTATTGTCCCTCTTCATGTGGGAAGAACCTTCCCATCATTGACAATGCCGTAGTACATTTTTCATATTGCTTTTGAAATCCGTACTTTTTAGCTCTCGATAGGTTGTGATCCAGGTCGTTGATTTTGACTTGTATTGCAACCATATCTTTTGAATCAATGATTGATTGTATGTAGTCAAAATACGGAACACCTTTCTTGTGGGTTAGGACACATACACTATCGGCAATGTCTTTTCTAACACCTAGTGATAACAGCTTGTCGTAGGTCATATCCGTATCTTCAATCGTATCATGGAGAAATCCGACACAAATCTCTTCGGTACTATTACCCATTTCTCCTACATGGATAGGGTGCAATATAACAGGCAATCCAACCTTATCAATCTGTCCTTTGTGCGCCTTGCAAGCGATACCAAGGCACAATTCTATCATTTCAGAATCTTTCATATTCTTCTTTCGTTATTAGCTCACCTAACTCAAGAGCATCTTGTGCATAGGTGTTTTCATTAAACTTAAACTCCTTTGGCTTACGTCCTTTACCTTTAGGGTAACACATAAGTTCTTTATTTACATATTGATAACGGACAACGATGTCATCCTCCCAATAGTAAACATAAACCGACTCTCCGTTTTTAAGGAGGTGGCTGATTTTGTTCTTATCTTTATTGTTCATAGTCTTTATCTCCTTATTACAATGCAAAGATATAAAAAATATATTAAACTTGCAAACAAATTAATGTTTATTACTTGAAATTTAAATATATTAATTATTGAAATGTTGCATAGTAAGCTTGTTGCATAGATACTGACCTTTGCTTCTTACCTCCGTTACTCTTGGCGGTTCTACTTTGCTCATATAATGCATGTCCCCAACCGGATGGTTTCTTGGTCTCTTTATAGATTTCTCGCATGGTCTTCCCACCCAACAGCTTGTAGGCTATCGAGTAATTCTCTTTGGCGTAAATCATCTTGGCGGTGTTAACTTGTATTTCACCAATAAGTCCGGTTTTCTTGTTCCGGATATTGATGATGTTTCCTGAATAGCCAGTATCCAGTTTCTGTTCCTTGAGTCTAACGAACTCAAAGCCCTTGTATTTGCCTTTAAGGTCTTTTATTATTTTCGGTATTGACCCTTTATCTGCGATGATGGTTGTTCTGTACGAGTCCTTAATGTCTTTGATACCATTAGCTTCGCCCTTAGCCTTGCGTACAATGGAGTCAACACTCTTGTAATTGATAGGAGTGACCCTTGCTCCATACTTCTTAGCTATACCTTCAGCTATAGCTTGTAGCTTGTTACCAACCGACTCGGCTTTTCTCCGCATAGAGGTAGCTTGTGCTCTCAGCCTAGCATATGCCCCATTATTACCAACGTCTCCCATATCTTTTTTAGTGCAAAATTAACCAAAATGCAAGCCAATTAATATATTGCGGCGATATGTTATTTCACTTAAAAGACAAAGTGAAAAGACACGCAAGTAAACATTTCTCTTAAACAATTATTATTCATACCTTTGCAAGAAACAATGAGTTGATAAGATGACGAAACCAAGAGATTATTTCACAGGCAAGCAAGAAGAGTTCAAACGCTCCGAAGTGCAAATAGCACCATATAATCCAAGGAAGATTTCACCGCAGCAGAAAGCTACATTGAAACGTTCCATAAGAAAATATGGCGTTGTTGGTGGTATAACCGTCAATAAGCAAACAATGACCATCGTAGGCGGCAACCAAAAAGTAACCATCGTGGATGAGATTATGGGCTATCCCGAAAAGGATTATACTCTTTTGGCTGAGGCTGTAAATATGGATTACAAGACCGAAGTTGAACTGAATTTCATGCTTAATTCCGAGAATGCTCATGGAGAATGGGATGACATGAAAGTCCGTGAGTTAATTCCGGACATAAACTATATGGATGCCGGATTAACGGAAGAAGACTTATCCCTGTTCGGCTATGATGCAATGGTAAAGACTGAAGGCGAAGATGAGTTAGGTAAAGAACTTAATTCCTTACTAGACCCATTTGCCCAAGAAAGCGAAAACAGAAAAGTACAAGCACCAAAGGAAGTGCAAGAAGAGCAGAGACGACAGATAGAACAAAATCAAATTATAGCCAATCAGCAGCAAGAGGCTCAATACCAAGCGAATAAGGAACGTATGCAGCAGGTGAAGAAAGAAGTAAACACCAAGGCAGCGGAAAAGGCATTAGAAGCCGAGTCTTACGTCATGCTATCCTTTGATAACATCGAGAACAAGGAACGCTTTATGAGCACCTTTGGCTTTATCGAAACCGATAAGGTAATAAAGGGAGAAATGCTTATGAAAGTAGCAAAACGAATATAAACGAATAAGCAATGAAAAAGATTATAAGAATATTACTAGGGTACATAATAGCGGCAATAACAATGCTTATGATTATTCCCTTTATGTTTGTTTCTCTGTTTCTTGGAAAAAGGAGAAAGAAAGCGTTTGGTATATGGGTGTCGTGTCTTTTTATCCCTTTGATAAACAAGGTAGGGCAATTGGTTAACTCATAAATATCGAAAGACTATGAAGGCAAACGGAAAAAGATTAATGAAGATTGCGAACTTGGCTATAACTATGGTATTGGCAATACCGATGTTCTTACTAGCCGTTCCTTTCTATATGTATAACAAAATTAGAGGCAAGGTATAAATCCCATCTGCCCAATATATAGCGAAACAATAATAAATACAAGAAAATGGCAAAACCGAAATTTGATTACAATGGCGATGCTTTCTACGATGAGATAGAACAGCTTGCAAAGCAAGGTCAGAAGGATTCTGAAATTGCCTACGCCCTTGGTTTGAAGTTTGGGGTTGACCTAAATCCACAGGTCTTCAACCGAATGAAAAACGGAAAATACGAGAATTGGAATGAAGACGAAAATGCGGAAAGAGGCGAAAGGATAACTCAATCCCTCGTGCGTGGCAGAGAGTTTATTAATGCAATCGTGCGTGGTAGATTCCTTAAATGCGCCCTTGGAGGTGTCAAGGTAAAGGGCAAGACAACCACCAAGAGACATATGGTTGTAGATGGAGTTATGACAGATGATATAGTAGTGGAAACTAGAGAAACCGAGCAGGAGACCCCACCTAACGTACAAGCTCTTTCAACTTGGCTATTCCATTACGATATGACTTGGAGAGAGATACAGAGAGGTAAGAAGGATGAAGAGGAAAAGGGCATTCCTTTTGACCCTAAGAAAGGTATATCCGTCAATAAGTGGATAGAAAGAGAGATTGAGCAAGAAGCAGAAGAACAAGAGGAGGGTGAATAATGGCAAAAACACATTCCGTTTATTATCCGTTGTATAACGACAAGACGCATTTCATTTACCTTATAACAGGAAGCCGTGCGTCAGGAAAAAGTTTCTCTGCTTCTCAGTTTATCGAAAGACTTACTTTTGAATACAATGCAGAAAGAAAGATAGCACATAAGATTCTTTATACACGTTATACAATGGTGAGTGCCGCTATTTCCGTAATTCCAGAGGTTAAAGAGAAAATAGAGATAGATGGCACACAGGATTATTTCAAGAACACGAAGACGGATATAGTCAACAAAATGACGGGAGCTGAAATCATGTTCCGTGGTATTCATACGGCTAGCGGTAATCAGACTGCGAAGTTAAAGTCTATTCATGGTGTGACTACGTTTGTCGTTGATGAGGCTGAGGAATGGACGAGTGAGGAGGATTTTGAGCGTATCATGCTTTCAATCCGTCAGAAAGGCTTGCACAACCGAGTAATAATCATTATGAACCCTTGTGATTCAAATCATTGGGTATATAAGCGTTTCATCGAAAAGACTCATAAAGAGGTGTATTTTGATGGCGTTCCCGTTCAGATCAGTACAGACCCTAGAGTACTTCATATACATACGACCTATCTTGATAATATAAAGCATCTTTCACCGGAGTTCCTTAACGAGGTGTTAGAGATGAAGGAGAATGAGCCGGAGAAATATGCGCATATAATGATTGGTAGATGGTCGGATGTATCAGAGGGCGCAATATTCAAGCATGTAGGCATCGTTGATAAGTTCCCTAGCAATGCAAGGAAAGTAGCCATCGGTGTAGACTGGGGATATTCAAAAGATTATACGGCAATTGTAAAGTGCGGTATCGTAGACAATCGCCTATACATAGAGGAACTTTGCTATAGAACGGAAATGTTATCTAGCGACATCATAAGATTCTTGCGCCCTTATGCGGACGAAGGCTTGTTTGTGTATGCGGATAGTGCTGACCCTAGACTTATAGATGAGGTAGCTCTTGGTGGAATAGTTATATATGGAGCACAAAAGGGTGCTGGTTCTATATTGGCTGGTATTGACAAGATGCAGACATTCGAAATCTTTGCGACTAGGCAATCAGTCCATTTGCAGAGCGAGTTCCGCAAATATGTGTGGGCAAAGGACAAGGATGGCAATTATATCAATGTTCCCGAAGACCATGATAACCATTTGATAGATGCTGCTAGGTATTATATTCTTGCCGTATTGCTCGGTAAAGTGATGAAGCCAAGAAAAGCTTCTAAATCAGACTTAGGAGTGTACTAAATGACAAATATAATTACTTTTGTAATAAAAATACAAGTGTTTAATTATTAGATTGTTAGTGTAAGTATTCTATAAGAGTAGATAAAAGTTAAGTGTAAATAAAAAAGATTGTTTACTAAATAAAGATAAATTCTTTAGTAAATAGTCTTTTTTATTCACTTAAAAACTAAGTGAAAGGCATACGTAAATTAAAGTATGTAGAAACCATGTTTATTATTACCTTTGCTTCAAAAAGTTATAAGGATGTTTGTAGATTCAATTATTCAGATAAAGACATATTTTCGAAACCTCACGCTCAACGCATTGGGTGTGGAGAGAAGCATCTTCGAACGTTTGGACGATAACGATGTTGATTCTGTCGTAAACATGATGGAACAACATGATTTCGATGTGGATAATGCCATTTCGGAATATAATCCACAAACCCATAAGGTGATGAGCCGTGAAGATAAATGGGTAAAGGGAGAAAAGCCATACAGGACGGAGAAGTTGGCAAGAACAAGACAAAGATACATCAATGAGGTAGAATTGTTCTTCTTGTTAGGCAATCCGGTTATGTGGAAGAAGACTGAAGGTGACGATGAAGCCTTTGAACTATATAAAAAATACTTGAAGGATATATACTTCAATACCAAGCTACGTCAATGTAAACGACTTGCCGGAGCAGAAACCGAAAGCGGTTTTGTTTTTAATTTCTCGCAAAAAAACGGAAAAATGCATGTTGATGTGTATGTTGCAGCTCGCTCAAAGGGACATAAGATGAGAGAGTTGTTTGACCAGTACGGAAACATGCTTGCTTTTGCTGTAGGCTATTCCTTAAAGCGAGAATCAAAGACTATCGAATGTTGGGATATATTGACATCCGTTTTTAACTATCATTGTGAACGTGGTGGCTTTGGGTGGAAAGTGTATAAGTATCCTAATCCGACAGGAAAAATTAATGGCATTTATTTTCGTCAGCCAAAGGCATGGGAAGGAGCAGAACCGAGAATGGAACGTGAAGAAATGCTTGATTCCAAGATTGGAGATGCTAACAACTACTTTGCTGACCCTATTGCCGCTGCTACTGCTGACGTGATACAATCAATCCCTAAGCGGAACAAGCCAGGTAAACTCATACAACTTACAGGCAAGAACTCTAGGTTTGAATATATCAACCCGCCTCAAAATTCCGAAATCCGCAAGGCAGAGAAAGAAGACTTGGCTCAGTCTATCTTGTTTGATACGTTTACACCGGATATGTCACCGGAACTGATGAAAGCTATGAGCACGCTTACTAGTGTCGGCATAAAACGAGCGTTGGTATTGGGCTACATCAAGCGAGCGAACCGAATGGAAATCTATGAAGAACTTGTCGGTAGATTATCGCATGTGATTATAGCCGTAATGAAGGAACTATATCCTGAGATGAGAAGCAAGTTGGATAAGTTGGAGGTCGAATTCGATTTTGCCGAACCTTTCGAGGATGACAAAAAGGATAAGTGGAAAGTAATAGCGGAACTATATAATCAAGGCGTACTTTCTTTAGAGACTGCTGTACAAATGCTGGCTTTAACTGACGCTCCTGCTGAAGAAATTGAAAAGATACGCAAGGATGCAGAAGATAAAGTAGCGTTAGCTGCAAAGGTAAAGGGAAACGAAAACACAACTTCATAATTTTAAATGCTTATTGTTTTTGGGCGCATTTCCTTTTAGGATTTGCGCCCTTTTTGCACTTAAATTTTAAGTGAAAGCATTGTGATAATAATATAATATTATTCCTCATTTTGTTTTTAACTTTGTTGGCATGAACACGAATGAACTTATCATAAACGGAAAAGATGCTTGGAATACCTATCGGGTCAAGATGGGGTATGGCTTTTTGGATGCGTTGGAAGCTGACGCAGACAATAAAAGTTATATAACCAATGAAGTAAGGACTGAGCACGGAACTAGGGTTGTTCCTATCCGTCCCAAAAAGGCAGAAAGAAGCATTACCTTGGAGTTCGTTATAGTCGGTAAAGACCATAACGATTACAATAATAGGGTAAAAGCCTTTGATGCACTTATGGATAATGGTTTTGTTACGATACAAGTTCCTCGATCAAAGGATGATGTCTATCGTTTGTTTTGTGCGAGGAAGTCTCCTACCTATTCAAGAGGAAAAGGAGGGGTTATAGGCAAGAAGAGTTTGAAGTTCATAGAATATAATCCAACGAACAGGGGAGCCTTGACTGATGCGGATATTGATATGTTCACGTTGAAAGAATTTGAAGATATAGAACAGTTATGAAAACTTACAAGAATATTGATATAAAGTATTACGATAATGACGGAAACATACATGTAAGATGTTCTGTTCCCGTAACACAGGATGCATTGGTTCACTATGAATTAATGCAGTCTCACTATTGTAAGCTTTCCTTTAAGCTTTATAAGCCTACATATTTCTTGCTTGGTGATTTTATAGATACACCATATGGACGATTTGAGCTAATAGATTTAACTAAGGCCAAAGATAATGATACTATTGGATATTCCTATGAAATCCAATTTGATGCATATTATCGTAAGTTCAAGAACAAAATATTGAAGTATCGCCCGAATACAGGTTCACAAGAAGCGACTTTCTCTCTTACTTCAAAAATAAGTACCCATGTAGAGGTGATTATGAAAAGTCTAGCTTATTATGCGAAGTTAGACAAGTCTTATCTTTACGACCCTAAATTTGAAGGCGAAGGAACGGACTATACTTATGTTATTGATGCGAGCGTAGATGCAAATGCTGCAAAGCTTATAACCTACTCAAACACAAGTGTGTTGGATGCTATTGCAAATATTGCTCAGACGTTTGAATGTGAATGGTGGTTTGAAGGCAATATTCTACATTTTGGTACTTGCGAGAATACAAATGCGATTGTTGATTTCAGACTAAACGACAACATCGTTTCTATGTCAAGTTCACAAAGCCAGTCCACTTATGCAAACAGGGTATATGCTTTTGGAGCTGCAAGGAACTTGCCTAGTGGATATAAGAATGATGCCGATGCGGACATAACAAAAGATGGTGTCGTAGAAAAACGTCTTATGCTTCCTACTTCAGCAGAATGCTCTGACAAAAACAAGCAATTGTTAGCAGAGAATGGCTTTGAGCTGAAAAACGGATATATACAAGTCGGTGGACTCCATGAAGACCAGTACGTAGAGGGAGTAACAACAAATGATGATATTTATCCAAGAAATCTTATCAAAACGTCTAATGTGACATCATACGAAAAAGATGTAGAGGATGAAAGTACACCCGAAGAGGGTGATTACATCAAACGGACTTTCTATCGTGTAAATTCGCTTACTATTGTCAATGATGATGGCGAAAAAACAGGTGATATGGCTTTCCGAAAGGCGTATATTCTTAGTGGCAAGAACTTACATATAGTATTCCAAAGCGGTTCTCTTAATGGTATGGACTTCGAATGTGAGTTTAATCCAGATGGAGTTTCTGAAATACTTAAGGACGATGATGGTAATCCGATATTGAAAGATGGAAAAGAACAGATAAATCCTAAGTCGCAGGTATTTGAGATTGTTGCTAATGAGGATTATGGTCGTTTTTTGCCGGACACAACTTTGCATCCAAAGGACGGAGATACTTTTGTTCTCTATAATTGGGATTCTACCAAATTGGGCGATGCTTTGGTATCTGCTGCTTCCAATGAGTTGCTGACGGATTCTATTAAGAATTTGAAGAAGTCAATAATAGACCCTACGACATATACATGTACCGCTGAGGCTAATTATTCATTCAATCAAGGTCGTGGCAACTTGCATGGGGTAGGAGACAGGGTTAACCTTTACAATAAAGGTTATGATGACAGTTATAGGTCTTCAAGAGTTATTGGATATGAATTCAGCCTTGATATTCCTTTTGATGGTGCGAAGTATTATGTTGGAGAAAAGCCTTCGTATTCCCGCCTCAATGCAATGGAGTCAAAGATAGAGGAACTTGTCTATAATGGACAGAGTTATCTTAATGGTAATGGCGGAAGCGGAAGGTCGATTTACATCATTAAGAGTTATGATAGCATAACTCCTACGGATTATAATGTATTTTCAGCAAAAGCTGTTGATGAACAAAGATTAAACAAGACAAAGGACGACACCGTAAAGGGCACAATCACTTGGGAAAAGGTGCAGAAGTTCTTTAGTGGGTTGCATGTCGGTAACTCCAACAATGAGAACGGAGGCTCGTGGACTCCCGATGCAGAAGGTCGTTCGCACCTCATCACAGATTACTTGGAGGTAAGAATGAAGGCTATCTTCGAGGAGCTGGTCATCAATAAAACATCCACCATTGGCGGTAAGGAGATAATCTCTCCTGCTGGTGGCGTGGTGGCTCATAAGGTAGAAGAGGTTACTGTGACATATAATAATGTGTCACAGAAGGCTTATCGTTGCTATTTCTTAGCAGAGCAGGAAGGCGATGCCGTGGATAATGATTTCGCTATTGGCGACCAAGTGCGCTCGGAATCATTCAACGTCCGAAAGGGCACTTATCACAAGGATGGCAATCACTTCTATTGGCGATTGGTAATCGGTCGTGATGAAGACCCTGTAGAGCTGGAAGGAAAGAAATATCATTATATCGACCTCTCTGATACCGATTGCGCTACGGCAAGCGACGTACCTGCTAAAGGTGATGTGCTCAATCAGTGCGGTAATAGAACCGATGTAGAACGTCAGAACTGCCTTATCTTCTCGGCGGTAGATACCTATTCGCCATCCATCAGCCTCTATCACGGCATCAACAGCTATTCCTTTGCCAATAGGGAGTACGTGGAATATGGTGTGAATAAGCAGAATAATAAGGCATTCTTCAACGTCTATGGTGATATGTATGTAGGTGATAGACCTACAAAGGAGAATGGCTATGAGGGCAGCTCTTATATCAGATATGATAGCAGCACTAAGCAATTGTCTGTTAAGGGTAAGATTTCCGCTAAATCCACTGTGGATGGCAAGGAATTGTCTCAGTATTTCAATAAGATTGCCGAATTGCAGAATCAGGTGGATGGTGCTATCGAAACGTGGTTCTATGATGGTGTGCCTACCTTGGAGAATGCCCCAGCCATCAGTTGGAAGACCGATAAGGATAAAGAAATCCATCTTGGCGACCTTTACTACGACAACAAGACGGGCAAGGCATACCGCTTTGCCAAGGATAGCAACACCTATAAGTGGACTATCATTACAGATACCGACATCGCCAAAGCCCTTTCCGATGCAAGAATGGCACAGGAGACCGCAAACGGGAAAATGAAGGTGTTTAGCGTTCAGCCTACGACACCTTATCAGGTTGGCGATATATGGGTTAATGCCACTTATCCTTCTGACGGCACTACCTACAAGAATGAGGTATTGCGCTGTCAGACCAACAAGGCAGCAGGTTCTCAGTTCGCCATCGGTGATTGGATTAAAGCATCTAAATACACCGATGATACCGTTGCCAACGCAGCCAAAAAGGCAGCAGAAGATGCTCAGAAGGCGGCACTGACCGCACAGACGGACATTAAGAACCTCGGAAAGACGGTCACTGATAATAAGAAGGAATTCGATAATTATGTTACCGATGGCTACCTAGAGCCTTCCGAGATTGCGGCAATGGCGCAGGATTCTAAGCGACTTGAGGATGATTTTGCGGCTGCACAGAAGTCGTATAATGAGGTGAAGGATGCAGAGGTACTGAAGGACACCAAGGAACTCACTGACCTCAACACCGCTTTTGCTACCCTCACGAGTGCCAAAACGGAACTCATCAAGTTTCTTTCAGATATATCTAAAAGATACAATGAGACTGATACCGACGGCAAGGCTGCTATCGTCTCAGCCGTGGGAACGAAGTTCACTAACTTTCAGTCCGCATACAGCGCATTCTATGACAAACTTGGCTTGGCAAACTCCTATATCACTAGGAAGATATATGGTGACTTGAAGCAGAATATCACAGACCTCGCAGGTTACAAGTATCTCAAGGATGCGCTCGGTCAGACTACAGATATTGACGGTGGTCTTGTAATGACAACGCTCCTTGCGCTGAGAGACGGAGACGGAAACGTTCAGAGCGGTATCAACGGAGCAATAGACCCGAATAGAGGAAAGAAGAGTATCGCAACATGGTGGGGCGGTCAGATGGTGGATAAGGACTATAATAGTGGAAATCTTACCCCTGCAACCTCCCTCATCCGCTTCGATGGCTCTGGTTATCTTGCCAATGGTGCTATCTGGTGGGACGTGAGCGGAAAGGTTCACGCAGACCCTACATCGTTTATCATCAGCGAAAAGAATCTTGGCGCATACCTCATCTTCTTCGAGCCGACCTGGAAGGAAGGAAGTGCAGGAACGAGCGTTGCCGACCTTGTATCACTGAAGCCAAACGCACCATTCTCTAAACTTGGTGTATCGGGCGATGCTACCTTCGAGGGCGCAATCTCCTTCCATGGCATTAAGCTCACGTATGATTCCACAAACAAGGCTATCAAGATTGATGGAAATCTCTATGCCACAGGCGGTATCACGGCATACGGAGCAGGAGCATCTACCACGGGCGGTGGTGGCTTGATTGCAAGCGTAATCAGCTATGCGAGAATCTTAGAAGGAAGCTATACGGATGCAGACTTGACGAGTATTCCGAATGCCTATGCTATCAAGGCTCTCAGCAGTCGAATTGACAATATAGCTACAGAGCTTGGTGGTCTTAATCTCTCCTGGAATAACATCACGGGTAAACCATCAACGTTCGCACCTAGTGCGCATACCCATAAGTGGACAGAAATCACTGACCGCATCACGAAGGTAAGCCAGCTTACCAACGATGCTGGGTATCTGACTGCTCATCAGTCTCTCGCAAGCTATTATACCAAAGCGGAGATTGATGCAAAGGGCTATACTACCAATAAGGGTACTGTTACATCAGTGGCTCTTACCCTCCCTACAGGTTTGGCGTGCGCAACAAAGACCATCACAACAAGCGGCACATTTGCTGTTACTTTTGCTTCTGGATATTCAATTCCAACAACGACAAAGCAGACGGCTTGGGATGGTGCGGTATCAGCAAAGCATACTCATAGCAATAAGTCTGTGTTGGACGGCATTTCATCTGCGAAGGTAACTCATTGGGATAGTGCCTATGATTGGTACGCCCTTATGACTACTGACGAGGAGACTGCGGATGGCATTATCAATAAGTGGAACGAGGTGGTGAGCTTCCTCGCCAATATTGCGCAGACAGACACTCTTAGCGGTATTGTTGATGGAATCAATAAGTCTATATCTGACGAGGTGACAAGAGCGAAAAAAGCAGAAGGGGTAAACGCTTCGGGCATATCCACCAATAAGACGAATATCACCACCTTGCAGGGCTACTTCACTAATGGCTCTGCGAAGAAGGCACTCCAGCTCACGAATGCTCGCAAGTTTTGGGGAAATTCATTCAATGGTACTTCTGATATTAATGGAAGCATCATCGTGCCTAACGGAAAGTATATCTCCATCGGCAACATAAAGATGGAGTATGATGCAACCAATAAGGCGTTGAAGATTACGAACACTACGACTAACGAGGTGGCAAACCTCTATACTAGTGGCGGTGTTTCTGCCTATGGTGTGGGAACATCATCATCCAGTGGTGGCGGCTTAAACGGCAGTGTGAAGAGTTATTCAAATGCCTTGAAGCTTACATCAGAATCGCTGAGTGAGATTGCCTCTGCCTACTCCATCAAGGCTCTTGATTCTCGTATCTCCAGCCTAGAAGGAGGCTCGGCTATGGACGTTAGTGTTAGCGGTAGTGGAAACGCAGTGACAGCCATCAGTAAGAGCGGAACGACTATCATCGTGACAAAGGGAACTACGTTCTTGACTTCACATCAGAGCCTTGCGAGCTACCTTACTAAGACTGACGCTGCCAGCTTGTATCAGCCAAAGGGAAACTATCTTACCGCACACCAATCGCTCGATGGTTACGTTAATGCAATATCTGTAAGTGGAAGTGGGAATGCTATCACGTCTGTATCTAAAAGCGGAAAGGGTATTACATTTACTAAAGGTGCTACATTTTTAACTTCTCACCAAAGTCTTGCTAACTATTATACCAAAAGTAGTGTAGATTCACTTCTTAGTGGTAAGTCGGCAACTAGTCATACACATAGTGTTAAGATTAACGGTGTTACTAAAACTATTGCAGCTACTGGTGGAACTGCTGTAGATTTAGGAACGTATCTTACTTCTCATCAAAGTTTAGCAGATTACGCTAAGAAGAGTGAAATACCTACAAAAGTAAGTCAACTTACTAATGATACTGGTTATATTACTTCTAGTGGAAGTTGTGCTTATGCTACAAGTGCAGGCAATGCTGACAAGGTTGATGGTATTCATGCTAACGGACTTCTTACTGCTCTATCTAACTCTGATAAGGGAATTAGTATAACAGTTGGTGGAACAACTAAAAGTGTTTCAAATATTAGTGTTAATTATGCTAGTAGTGCTGGAAATGCAGATACTGTTGATGGTGAACATGCATCTGCTTTTACTAGAATAGTAGGTAGACATGGAATTTACACATCAGGAACTGCCCCTTATAAGTATATTCATTTGTTTAGAATAGCAAATTCAAATGGTTATTCTACACTTGATTGTGAAATAGATATTAGAACACGTTATCATAGTGCTAAAATAGAAATTAGAATTTCTACAGCGGAACATCCTTATAATAATGGAGGAAGTTCAATTTCAATAGTAAAGAAAGTTGTAAGTGGTAGAACTTGTAATCTTTGGGTTTTACCTACAGTACAATCATCTAACTATAATTATTATGATGTGTATTATGAATCAGGAGCTTGGAATAGTGGTTCTTATGGAATAACATTAAAAGGTAATAATGGTAATCTTGTCTTCGAACATAAAGGTACAAATCTTACAAGTTTACCAGATAAAGTTACTCCTGTTAGTAATAACATTGCTACTTCTGCAACTAAACTTCAAACTCCTAGAACTATTTGGGGTCAAAGTTTTGATGGTACTGGTAATGTAAGTGGATTTATGAAGACTGTTAGAGGCTTAATCTATGGAGATAGCCTGAGTGAAGATTGGTCAGATGGTAATAATACACATCCTTGGTATGGTATTGATTATCGTCACTGTGTAGATAGTACTGAAACAGGAAAATCATATACTTCAATATCATCATACTTCGGTTTATATTTTAAAACTGGAGGTTCTAGATTTATTTTTGATGGAGGAAATGTTGGTATTGGAACTGCTGTACCTGCTTATAAACTTCATGTTGCTGGTGATATTTATTCCACTGCTAGTATTAGAACTATTTTTAAAGATAAAGCTATAATACTAAGCGATTCTGATGACCCTGCTTGGATTAGTGGCTTTGCAGGTCAAATAGTATTTAATACAGGTAATGCTGTTCGTTTTGGTGAAACTGATTGGAATATTGATAGATGGGCAGGTCTTAAATATACTCATTCTAATAAAACTATTTATCTTGGTATAGCTGATGGTTCTGCGTTTACTGCTATAAAACCACAAAGTGATGGTACACTTAAATTTCCAGGTATTACAACTATAATTCCTAATCCTGGAGCTAGAATTGGAGGTAGTGGTGGTGATTTATATTTAGGTAATGCTAATAATAGTAATTGGGTGAAAGTTCAAAAGATATGTAGTCATAATGGTTCTAATTATTGGTATATATATCAAAGCGGTAATGCTCATTTTAGTAACATTAATGTTGTTGGTACTGCTAATATCGGTGGTAATACTACTATCGGTGGTAATTGTCTTGCTAAAGGTGGAGTTACAGCTTATCAATCTTCTGACATCCGCTTGAAGCAGGATTTGCGGAAGCTGGATTACTTGGGTATCATCAAGGCAATGGGTGGCACATTCGGCTTTGCTTGGAAGAAGGACAACACAAGGTCTATCGGTTGGATTGCCCAGCACGTCTTGTGCAACCCTCACTTAAAGGACATCGTTGAGACGGACGAGAAGGGCTACTACAAGATTAACTACTGGTCTCCGAAGCTGATTGCAACGGCATTTGGTGCTATCGAGCAGGTGGGCGATGAGGTCAGCAGGTTGAAGGCTCGGGTGGTCTTCCTCGAATCAGAGGTTCAGCGATTGAGCGGAGATAAGGAAGACTGCAACAAGAAGAGATTAGATAACAAGAATATTAATTCATTAAATTAGATTAGAAAATGGAGAATTTAAAGATTAACAAGAAAAGTGAACAGACAGCTGCCACTTACACCAAGGGCGGCTATCGAGTAGAAATCACCTACAATGTTGACAAGACGGGTGGCAACATTGAGAGCATCAATATGAGTATCTATGGTGACCCAAATGGTAATTATCTCGGCAATGCGAACGCAAGCTCCAACGGCAGCGAACTGACCTACAACATCAGCGGTGTTCCGCAGAGCAAGCTCAGTGAGGTATCAGCATTGATTAAGGAGGTCAATTCCGCTATCGCCGCTAATATGGCAAGCGAGGCAGCAGAGTAAGTATCGTGAGTATTAACGCAGGGTGGCTCTTATAGAGCTGCCTTGCCTAGTGTTCAATGTAACAGTAGAGCGAGTTGTTACTAAAGAAGTTGTAACAGAATTAGAAACTAAAGTTGAATATTAAAAAAAATAAAGATTATGTCTTACAATAGTGAAAACGGAATTATTAGTGCTCCTGTTAGCATTGATGATGTTAAACAAGCTCTTGGAGAGAGTAGCAATGACCTTGCTACTCTTTGTAAGAGTGAAAATATAAATATATGGAGTAAGTATAAACCTATTAGTTGTAAAGGTGAATTTAAAGAATATCCTATTAGAGAAGACTCTGAGGAAATAGTAACATCTTCATATAATAAATATACTTGTGTTGTTCGTTGTGGTATGAATATACCTATGGATACTTATAAGAACTTACGTAATAATTATGGAGGAGAAGGTTTTGCTATTGAAGCATGTAAAGAACTTTATATTGATAATGTATATGGAGTTAGAGGTATTGATAAAGATGCAAGTACTAATTCGCATACTGTATATGCTTCAGGAAAACATTTTCCAAAAGGTGGTGCTAATTCTCCTTATAGATTAGGTGATTTTAGAAACTATAATAGTAAAGCAATAAGTAATATGTTCCAATCTTTTATTCCTACGTTATTTAATGTTGAAGTTTATTATTCTTCAACTCCTAAATTTAATTGTGTTCTATATAAGAAAACAAATGTGGATGATAATACAAATGTTACTATGGAAGATATAATTACCGATTTGTATTTAGCTTGGTCTTTTTGGATTCAAATTTGTTATGATTCACCATATAATAATACTGATAAGATTTATAAAAATTATTATGTTGGTAATTGCGAAAAACCAACAGATTTTATATATGCAAGTAGAGAAATAACTTTTGATATAGGTAGTGGAGATAAAGTTATTTATATTGTGCCTTTTTTAGCATATACTCGTAATGCAACTTTATATGATAATACAAAAATAATTTTTATATCTCCTCCGGGTGCTATTAGTTTTAAATATTATCCTAGACAAATTAATATGGAAAGTATTAAAAGTGGTTCTAGTGGTTTTGTTGATTTCTCATCGTTGAGACAATTAGTTGGTGGTAGTTGTATTTGTAAAGCAAGAATATATAAACTTCCTGATGCTACATTTACAGTTAATGATGGTATATTTAGAAGCGTTTGTACGTATGGTAATAATAAGACAACATACGGAAGAGGTTATGTATCTAATAGCTCTGGTCAAGATACAGGCTCTGTAACTATTCCCGAAGGTGATAGAACAGATTATATTGAAGTATATATAAGATTTGATAATGTTTATGAAGGAGGGTATTATGGACAAATGTGTCAATTATCTTTTGAAATTAATATAGATGGTGGATGGAAACAAGTTCCTCCAGGAGGTAGTTATATTATGTATTAAAACGTAGATGTTCTTAATATAATAAATGTGCTAGAAATGTATTTGTGGTTTACGTTCTCACCGAGAAAGCAGACACGTTGCGACCTAGTGATTATCCAACATGGGGAAGTTAATTTTAAATTCGTAAATTTTGCTCCTCCTGCATTGCTATTCGGAATTATTTTCTTAACTTTGCACTGTTAACAGGAAAGGTATTCTGCTATGGCAATCTGGCGAAGAATATTGTATAACATAAAAATAAAGAAACAATTATGAAAAAGATTAAGACAATCGAGGCTGTTGCAGCCTACAGAACATTGAAGGCATTGAAGACATCATCAATGAGTGATGATGCCGCTATGCGAGTTTGGAAGAATATGAAGGCTCTGCGCCACGTAGCCGATACCTACGACAAGGATGTGGAGGAAGCACAGGAGAGCTTGAAGGACGATAAGTTTGAGGAGATGCAGCTCAAGCTTCAGGAGTGCCAGCAGTTGGAGCAGAAGCACGCCAATGAGGGCTACGAATACACCAAGGACGATTCAGCCAAGTTCGCTGAGGTCAATGAGTACTTCTTCAATCAGAAGCAGAAGACAGAGAAGTATTTCAAGGAACTTGCCGACAAGGAGGTAGAGGTAGCCATCGAGGAAGTTGAAGAGAAAGAGATTTTCAAGGCTGCTAAGGATTGCGGCTTGAAGTTCGCTGATATGGAGAGCCTTGAGGTTGTGATAGGATAAACACTGATAGCGTTAGAATTTGGTAAGGAAACCGTTCTAACGCTATTTTTGCAGCCGTCTACTTTCAGATTGTTACTTTAGCAAAGTTTAACTTTAAATTTTTGCTCAAAATAAATATTTTTGTGCAGTATTGTTTATTTTTGCAGCACTTTCCTTATTATTAAGAATGAGGAACTAAGAATAAATAATAAACAAAAAAAACAAAAGGAGAAGAATTTATGACTAAAGAGGAAGAAGATGAAGTCCATCGGTTAGTTCAATCAGTCGGTGTTGTACAGTTGTCAAGAGTAATGTTTAAGGACATGGACGTTAGCGAAATGATAAACGTCATTATCCTTGCAGGTAGAGGCTACAGCGTAAAGCTACTCACTTGGTTTAAGTATTATTGTGAAGTGATGCCTCTGTTTATCATGCTTTTTCATATTGCATGCATGGTAACATTTGCGTCTCATGAAAAAGAAATGTGCGTATGGTTTAAGGAGAATTGGGTATCGGCAGCATTTATCTATTTCTCAGTTTACATCCATCCGCTTGTGCTTATACTTGCTAGCAGATTCTTTTGGCTCTGCTACAGATAGCGTATTCCGATGATAATCTACCTATTTGGGATAAATGCTATCCATATTGTATACTGGAATGTTTTTACCACCAACGAAATGGTGGAATCTAATGTTGTAATACTTGTAATGACCATTATATTTTATGTATATGGTTTTGCCGATAAGTATTACTCAGGCAAGGGCTGTCAAAGTTTAATCTCTAGATTATAATGATATGGGAAAGTTATTTGGTTATCACACCTTGGGAGTGTTATTAAAATCGTTGTCTGACTCTTGCTTTCGAGCAGACGAGCAAGAGAAGAGAGGGGAGAAGGTAACTGCTTGCGGAATGAGCAGCGATGAGATAGAAGACCTTTGTGAGAACTATCTGCCGTATGCTCTCAACCCTATGTTGAGCACCGAGGAGGTCAAGGAGAAGCTTCACGTTTCTGATGCAACATTGAATAGAATGGTTGCTAGAGGTGACATTCCGAACGGAGAATGCAAAAAGCGAGGGCACACCCGATATTTTAAGAAGTGGGATATACTGCACTTCATTAAGAGTAAGAGAAAATAATAGTTGAACATGTAAGTATTCCTTACAAGTTGAGTAAGAGAGGTAAGTGGTTACCTCTCTTTTTTGTTTCAGTTTGCGTGAGTGACTGTTGCAAAAATTGCAACAGTCACTCTGACTTCCTTTTTTTTGTTTTTACATTTTCAAAAAGTCTTCTATATCTATGTACTCAATACCGAAATTCTCCGCACATTGTTTGTCGGAGTCCGAGAAGTCACCTTCTTTTCCGCTAGCATCACCTATCATTATCAGCTCACTTTTCTTCCAAGAAGAATACGACTCAAGCATTCCTGTATTTGGCTTTCTCATTTCTATCTCTGCATGCGATGGGCAATACATAGAGTTGACGAAGATATTTCGTCCGGTATGATTGCGAAGATATTTTTGCATAAAGCTTTCAATAGCCTTAATCTTGCCGATAAAATCCTGTTCGTCAACAAATTGAGGGATGCCTCCTTGGTTTGAGACTATTTCAACATAGTAAAGAGTAGGGAATGCATCTACAATCTTATCCAAAACCTCTTTACGGATTTTGAAATCTGTTACATCTGTAGGAAAGGTGTTTCCTGATATAGTTGTAATAATCGTGTCGTCTAAATCAATGAATAATACTTTTTTCTTGATTAAATATCCTTTTTCTGTCATAATTTTGCTTTTTTTTCTATATTGATATATTAATATCTTTATCTACGAAAATTAAGTTTGTAAAACACAGTTGTTTCGGTGTGTCTCACCATTTTTATTACAATGCAAAGATACGACAAAAAAGATGGCTTTGCAAATAAATTAATGCAAATTTTAAAACGTTATCTGTTTTTAATGAAATCATTAACAATTCTCTCTATGGTGTCTTGCTTGATAGCTATAGGGGCATCACCTTGATATTCTATCACTTGGTTGCCGCATTCCTTCCAAAATAGGTTACTATTGATGCGTTCGCCATCTACCAAGATCCAATCCGGATGATGTTCAAACGAATGCATATTAGTTAGCGGAACGAGAATGAATAATTTATTCTCCATCTTGTTTACGAGTACCGACAAGTCATTATCATCAAATGTAATGATAACTCGATTTTCATTCTCAGATAGAACGTTAAAATCCTCATTAAAACGTTCATAAAGGTAATTTTTGATTTTCGAACAACTCATATTCTTGTAATTTTATAGGAGGGCAGATGGAAAAATCCAAGGTCTGCCCACCAAGTTAAACTTATAAGGAAATCTTCTATAATATCGACTGACAGAGCCATCCCATAAGATAGCATGGTTCTTCGCCTTGCATATCTATTCCCAGATGGTTGCATATATGTGCTACTACATGAAACATTTCATGTGTGAGACTATTTATATACTCACCTTCAGAAGTAGATTTGCAAATGAGCACAACACTTGTTTTCTTTGAAACATTTGTGTATGTCAATCCTTTGTTTGAAGAATCGGTTGAAATGTGGTCGTATGCATCCAATAATGGTTGCCCCTTACAATCAATGGAACTTAGTAAGTCCATAGCTTCGTCAACATCTTCTTGATTAGCTACATGACATACAATCACATTCCAATCGTATTTCTCCAAGTAAATTTCTTGTTTAATCATAATACATCATCCCATGGAATGCCGATACCATTATGGTTGCAATCGGCATAAAATCTATTGAAAATAAATCCGTCCGCTTGGTCTGGGTCATCCACCATATCCTTAATGAATTGAGCCAAAGCAGCTTCGTCCTTTAAAGAGGACTTAAAGAAATCGGCTCTAGCCATGTTTGCGACATAGACGAAATCGTAATTGTCGGCATTCTCCAACTTTACGTTATTGACTTTAAGAAGTTCCTCGACTGTATCTTTTTCTGTCGGTTCAACTTTTTCGAGCTTACCAGTCGTTGCGTTTGTCTTGCGCATTAAGGTAATAGCCCAATCGCACATCTTTTTATTGAAGTGCCAGCCATTGTAGCGAAGGTATGCAATCATCCCTTCAGGCTTCATATCGTATGCGTCAAGTGGTATTTTGTATCTTCCCATAATAAAAGCTTTTAAAGGAGGTGGAGATTTCTCCCCACCTCAAAGTGTAATACTAATAGCGATAACCGCCACCTCTGCGACCACCATGTCTTTCACCATAGCGGTCATCATCGTCATCCCAATTGTCTCGGTAATCCGGCATTGGGTTTCTGTGACCCATTCGTCCATACTTGTCATCCCCCATTTCATCAATGCAGTGCATGAGTTTACCACCATACTTAAGCATCTTCTCTACAAGTTCTGACATTTCATTTACCTTGTTTTCGGTAATTTCTATCATGTATCCCATAATGATTTACTTTTTTGTATTAACTTTTTCCAAAGCCACTGACAACATAGACTTAATATCGGTCAAAGTTCCCTTCATTCCGCTAACCTCGCTTTTGAGGTTATTGATGTCTTCTTCCTGTTGTCTGTCTTTGGCTATTTGTGGATTCAATACGGCACGCATCTTTGCGCACTCTTCCATAACCTTTTTGTGGTATGGCTCGCTTTCCACAATCTCCTTAGAATGCCGATACATAGCCTCAACTTCCGCATCCATAGCTTCACGGCTTTCAGAAACCACGAGGTTTTCCGAATTTGCAATTTGCATATTGGATGGGAGTTGTTTGAACTCCATTTGTTCATTAGGCAATTTTACGACAACATCAACGGTAGTCTCCATTGGTTGTGGGTTGAATTGCCCAGGAGTATATGTTGGGAACTTAGGTTGTGGGTTACTGACCGATACAACCTGTCCGATTTTAAGACTTGGGTTTTCACCCTTGTCAAGCACATAGAATATGCTGTTAGGTCGAAGTCCTTGAAACATAGCTTTGTAATGTTAATTGTTAAACAATACCCGTCATTAGCTGAAGGGTGTTAGTATCTCGCTCGAACCAAAACTGATAAACTCCAGTTCCTGCAATGTCGGCTACCGTCAAAGGATTGCCGTTGAACTTAGTTACAGCTTGGGTTACGCCATTGGTCTCGAAAAGGATTGGCAGCGTATTTGTCGTACCAGTCGGAATAGCTTGATATAGGTTCACAAAGATAGTTCCCCTATAGTTAGCATTCACGAAGGCGTGGTTTCTGAACGAGAAAACGACATTTTCGGTGTTCACCACCACGCCTGTAGATGCGATAGCTGCCGAGCCGTTACGATTAACCCATGCAAAAGGTCTCATCCATAACATAGCAGCCTCCTTTCCTAATTAACCCCAAAAGCTTGCATTGTTGACACCATTCAGACCATATAAGCCTGTTTGCCAAGCAACGCAATTTGGAACAGCAGTAAATGGACTGTAGCTGGTTGTAACAGTTGATGGAAGCTTACACTTGATACCATCTACCTCTTTTTGCAAGCCAGCCAACATAGCGTTGACAGGTGCCATAGCTTGACCTACAATCTGCGAAGTCATGGCAGAAGACTTATAAGTTCCATTCTCTTCACGAAGATGGTCTATCTTGTCCTGCATATCTCTGAGTTCTGCTTGGCGTTGGCCATTAACTACGGTCTGAGTACTATCTTTAATAGCATTCAAAATGTCGCATGTCTGACCTTTAGTTTCGAAAGCAACATTAGAAAAACCTCGTTCCTGACTTACGGCTACATTGTTGATGGCATTCTGCAAAGTGCCAGTCTGCTGACACATAGCCAACTTGACGTTTCCGTCCATAGCTGTAATATTGTTATTTACACGGCAGCAGCAGTCAGCGAGTTGTGATGCAATCTGCATGTTACCTTGCTGAAGAGCGTTGATGGTTTGCATTCCGCTCATACCTACTTGGTTGCCCACGTTCTGGACTTGGGTTGTCAAGGCAGAGATTGCTTGTTGAATCTGTCCTTCAGTACAATTGAGCTGAGTAGCGAGATTACTGAGTGCATTACGATTGCCACCGATAGCATCCATAAGCAAGGAACGACCATAGTCATTGTTGATTTCATTGGCAAGACCTGCGCCATTGCCACGGCCACCAAAGCCGAAACCATTACCGCCCCAACCACAGAAGCAAAGGATAAAGAGCAGCCAAATGAACCAAGAACCATCGCCATTGCCGAATCCGTTATTACCCTTCATCGCAAGAAGAACGTTTGGGTCAACGCCTCTCTGTTGGAGCAAAGGAGCTATCAAGCTCATCATTCCTCCATTGTTACCTGAACCCTCTGGATTAAAAACATAAGTTTTTGATGTCTCCATAAGAATAATCTTTTTGTGTTAAACCTTAATTAAACTAACTCTATGTAACGTTACGGCTGCAAAGTTACGAATAATAAGGATAAGATAAAATAACTCTATCAAACTTTCTTTTAATCACTAATAATCAAGTAGTTAAGGTGATAGGAGGTAATGTCATACTTCCGGATGCATGGAAATCAAAGGCTTGTTTGCAAATTCCGTTTGCAGAAAACGAAAAATGCAAACGGAAATTAAGCACGCACAAACTTGAAACCAAATTTTTCAGTATAGTATTCCTCTTTAGGGTGTCTTTTTGTCTCGGAGTCATAGCAGAGAATAAACGGCTCACCCTTAGAGTAGAAATAGTTATAAGACTTTCGCAAATACATCTTTGCATTCAAAGCCTTTGGGGAGAGCTTTCTTATTCTTAACCTAGTTTCTTGAGGCTTACCCGACATTACTCTAAGTTCATCCATTTTGTATTGCATGTGAAGTTTTCTTCCTTTGCTTGCATATCTTTCTTTATTCCAATAGTCTCTTAGAGACTTGTTTCGTTCTTTACGAATCCTATTTATCGTTTCTATATCGTGTTTCAAGCCAAGCTTACTGACTTGTCCTAATATTGTAGACTGAGGAATATTCGTTACTTCTGAGATTTCTCTCGCTGTCATCGTTTGGTACATGTCGGAGATTTTGCGGATAGTCTCATTATTCAATTTATTGTCTATTTTCGTTCCACCTAAAATAGTGATATACTTGTATAATGTATGTAAGGTTACACCAGCAGCCTTGGCTACTTCCTTTCGTGGGTAGTCATTGATGTGGGCTTTGATATAGTCCATCTGTTCTTGTGTTAATCTTCTTGGCATTCTTCGTCCTCCTCAAAAGAAAATCCGTATTTGTTCTTGTAGAATTCTTCATCCATTCTGCGAGTATTCTGGTCATAACCTAAGATGTATGGTTCACCTTCAAAAGCAAAATACCCATACTTATTTATAAGATGGTACTTGGCATGATATGATTTTATCGGCATTTCTGAAAATTTGAATTTCGTCTGCTGCGGAATACAGGATATAACTCGGAATTTCTCCATCTGCATAGTTCTTTGCCAGCTTTTCACCCTTTTGCCAATAGTTGCTTTATCATATGCTTTTTTTAAGTTAGCCAAACTATTCTTTTTAAGTCTTTCGATAGTTTCTTCTGAATGAGTAAGCTTTAGCCTTTTAGCAGCCTTGCCTACCGTAGACGGATGGCAGCCTACAATTACTGCAATCTCTCTGACCGAATGGTCAGGATATAGTTTTGTGATTTGTTCATCACGTTTCTTGTCGGGTTGCGGAACAGGTCTTTTATGTTCGATTTTACAATTGCAATCATGTAGAATCTTATACAAGAATTTCACGCTGACACCCATTCTTTGTGCCAACTTGTATCTTGGCCGTTCATTTATGTGCGCCTTAATAAAGTTTATTGTGTCTTGTTCTATAACTTTCATTTTTATTCAGTTTTTGTGGTGTGTCTCACCTGTTTTTTGCAAAGATAATGAGATTTTATTGGCAGAGCAAATATTTTAATGTGTTATAACTTAGTTTAAGGAAAAATTTAATTATTTGCACAAAAATTAATTGTGTAGTTTTCTGACTCGGCTATTTCCACATTATTATATATAAATAGCTATCTTTGCAACAAAAAACACAAAGAAATGACAGCGGAAACTATTCAATTAATACAGACGGGAATTAATCTTCTTTGTGCATCGGGTGTAATCTCAACGCTGCTGTACTATAATAGTAGAAAGCGAAAGGAGGCGGCACTCGCATCACAGGAAGAGAATAAGACTATTTCATCATATGCCGATGAGTGGAAGGCTCTCTATGAACGTTCCAACGAGTCGGTCGTTAATCTTAACAGTAAAATAGATGAATTGTATGAGGAAATCAATCAGTATCGTATTACCATACGCAATCTTAGGGATGAGAAGAACGATTTGAAGCTTGCCTTGCATGAGGCACAATGGAACAGATGCATCAAGGATGGATGCCAACTTAGAACCCCACCAAGAAAGCGAGAATCCTTAGAAACGTTGGTTGAAAAGGAAGAAAATGAGATATATCGTGACAGGGAGGATTAAAATATGGTTAAGTATCTGAAATTACTCATACAAGTTAATAGCGGACATTCAAGCAAGGCATTCTTCTTAGTGTCCGTTACTCTGATAGGTCTCTTGATGCTCCTGGTTGTCTGCTTTATCTTAGTGTGGGAAGTGGTGACTTATGGGACGATCAAGACCGATTTGATGGGGTTAAGTGCATTTGTTGGTAGTGTAGCTAGTTTGTTCGTCACGGCTGGCATTACCAAGACGATAGGGGAACGTGGCGAACATCAAAACATAAACGACAAATAGACTATGGCAGACTCAAGTATTTTACAACCATTCATCCTCTCATTCGAGGGTGGATATTCTAACAAAAAGAGTGATAGGGGAGGCGCAACGATGAAAGGCGTGACTCTAGAGACGTTCCGTAAAGTTTATGGTGCTAGTAAGACTGCATCGGACTTGAAGAAGATAACCGATGAACAATGGCATCACATATTCAAGAAATATTATTGGGATGCTTGCAAGGCTGACCAAATCAACAACCAGTCGGTGGCTAATCTCTTGGTTGACTTTGCTTATAATAGTGGAGTAAGCAGAGCCGTACAAAAGATTCAGACTATCGTAGGAACAAAAGCTGATGGTATCATGGGTAATATGACTTTAGCTGCTATCAATTCATACAAACAAGGTCAATGGGCGTTGTTAGATAAGTTGAAGGTGTCACGAATTGCCTTTCTCAATGCGATTGTGAACAATGACCCAAAGCAAAGTGTGAACCTGCATGGATGGCTTCGCAGGGTTGGAAATATACAATATGGAAAGCTCGTATGTAATACCGGAAAGATAATCACTTGGTAATCTTACGAGACACAGGCTCAACTAAGGCATTAGTAAGACCATCATTCTTAATTGGGTGGTGGTTTTTTCTTCACTTTTGAAATTTTGAAAAAGAAAGAGTGGGCGAAGAAATCGTTCCTTTTGGTTTTATTTGTACCTTTGCACTCAAAAAGGAGGTTGATATGGAGCTTAGATTTGACTGGTGGCGTTGGCTCGTTACCATATTGGTAGGTTTCTTCATCATGCTGATGATGTACGGATGCCGGACAACAAGATATGTAGAAGTGGAAAAGGTGGTGCGAGACACTACTACTTACGCCCATTGGGACTCAATTATCAACGAAAGGGTCAAGCTTATTCGGGACAACTTGCTATCTTATCATTGGGAGCAGACCGAAAAACAGGTTAAGGATTCCACATACATCAAGGATGATGTCAAGACAAGGGTAGATGAGAGTGGTAAGGTGCTAGGTAAGGATTCTACTCATATAGAGATTAGATACAGGGACAGCAAGGAACTATCCAAGGTTCGTGATAGCCTTATTCATTATAAGGAGATAGCAGAGCGAGCGAGTATATATAAGGCTCAGAGGGATAGCCTAAACAGAGAATTGAGTATTGCCCAGACCAAAAAGGAATATATTGAGAAAGACTTGGAGGGATGGGATTTGTTCTATTGGAAATTCGGTATGATTTCCTTTTGGGTCGTTTCCTTGATGCTGGTTACAATGATCTTCTTTCTCACGGTAAAATATAAGAAACAGTTATTTTATTAGGTTGGTTTTTAGTTATTAAGGTTTTAGATTGGTTTAAGGTAACAACTTATGGAGCAGCTGCCAGTGATGGTGGTTGCTCTTTTTTTTGTCTTGAAAATGCCTTAGAGTGTAAAATGTTAAAATTGCAAGCGGCTTAATGTATTTGTAGTTTTGTATACGTAACTAAAATTGTGTTATGTGTTAAAAATGCGCAATTAGAGTAGAATAATACATTAAAGCTCTTGCAGTTTGAAAATAAATTAGTATCTTTGCAGCGTGCTTTGTTGGTGCTGACACGCTTACAAGAATCAATAAGATTTTCCGTGGCGAAAGCCATACCACGATAATCCTTACCTAGATTTCGGTGTCAGACGAATGAAGGGTAAGGATTTCTTTTTAGAATCCTTGTTTTGAGTCGAAACATTCTTAGATTGCTCTAGGTTAGCAATGGGCAATAATTGTTGGAGTAGGCGAAACACAGATAAGGTAAACAAATAAGGAATTTATGGGAAAGCATTATTTACACATACGTATGGACTTGGTAAAGAAGTATACCTATGGTGCGTCATCGCAAGAAGTGAAAGCGCACAAGGAGACTCTTTGCTTTGCCATTTGGTGTAAGATGCAACGCAGAAATTCTGTAATATTTAACTTAACCATCAAGGATGTAAAGAAAAAACTCGGTGTAGGCTATCCAAAGGCAAGAAAATTGCTAAAGGATGTCAAGGAGGATGGACTCTTTACAGAACTTGGTAACGGGCGATTTATCGTGAATACGTTCCGTGATAAAGAAAAGAAGCCCAATAAAAAGGGCGGTCGCTTTCAAGGGGCTTACGTTTGTCGTATTCCTATTAGTAAGGACTATAAGCTAAAGGAGTTATATTCTATAGTCAACAATATTTTGTACACATCGGTTATTAGTGGTGCTCGTCAAGACTGTTTTAACGTTGGCAACAATGATTGTGCTTGGCATCAACTAACTACTAACTCGTTTGCAAAGGTTGTGAATATGGGTCATGGCTCTATATGCCGAATCAAGAAGAATCTTATCTGCGAAGGTAAGATTAAGTCCACGTATGCGGAAATGCACATGGCAGATGATAGAAACGAGGGAGAGATGGAACGAACATTGCAAAGGTTTGGTCGTAGGAACTTTACGTTTAACGTAGGTAACCTGCACTATTTAATTATACCTTGCTCTTACTCTTTTGGAGACCGAGAGACTTCTATTGCTATCAAGCACAGAATCTATGGTTATAAATTGAAGGGACATCGAATGCAAATAAAGGAAAATGGCACAATAGGAAATCTACCTGATGACTTCTATGGTGGGTAAGTTCTATTTTGGACATTTTCATATTAGTAGTTAGTTGGAATAAGTATAGGAGTCTTTAAGAGGCTAACGTGTTCCTTGATATATTACGTGTTATTATTATATATACGAGATTATGAAGAAGATAGAAGAAAAGTACTTGGAATCAGAACATCAAGTTAGAGCTTATGATGTTTATCTGAGTTCATATCGTGTGAAAGGTGCAAATCGAGTGTTGGCTTATAGTCGATTGTATGATGGTGACAAATTCATTCGTGACAACTTCCTGGTCAACGAGCAACAAGCCGACAAAATAGAGGCTATGTTTGACTTGGTTAATAGAATATTGGAAACTTGTAAGGATATAGACTTGTTTACGATTCGTGTTTCAAACAAAACTTTTGCGAATTTAGTGAAGAATGCTGACTTTGCGGAAGAGTCTAATCGCTACTTTGGCAATATATCTAGATTTAAACGTCTGCTTGGCAAGAGGGAGGTGATAATTGTTATTCCCAATTGGTGTACCGCAAACAAAAAAGATTATGCTATTGACGAAATGGCAAAGGATTTGTATGCGAAGATACCATCTTCCCGAGTCTTTTCGGGTTTCTGTATAAAGAAAAATTGGATAGAAAAGGGCTTTATCGAAGATTTGTGGGACTTGTTATGGAAAAACGAATGGAGACAGAAAGATGGAAACTATTGTGATGATTGGCGAACATTGGCAGGTGCTTACAACTCCGTTTTGCGAACAGGCAAGAATGCAAAGTATGGAAAGGTTCAACCTAAGAAAGAAGAAACTGTTGTGGAAAGAAAAAGGCTTCTTCCAAACTATATTTGCTATACAGATGGCAGCTGCGATAACTATTCCACCCATAAGGCAGGTGGTTCTGCGTATATTGTTGTGAATACATCTACAGGTGAACTTGAAAAGGTCAAGACACACCATTGCTTGCATACTACCAATAATAGAATGGAGATGTTAGCGATAATATCAGCCGTTAATTATTGCCCGAAAGGTTCTGTCATAGAGGTTCGAAGTGATTCCAAGTACGCATTAAAGATGTTCCGCTATACAGATTGGGAAATAGGCGCAGATATAAAGAACACAGATTTAATCAAGTTGTATCGTAAGTGTGCAAAGGATAAGCTTGTTATTTTGACTTGGGTAAAGGGACATAATGGCGATGATTTGAACGAGCAAGCGGATTGCTTGGCTTTTGGTGCATATGAGAAAGCATTAAAAGAGAATGGCTTACCAATGGCTCCTGAGAAGTATCGTGCTATGAGACGAGGCAAGCAGACGGTGTTTGAAACAGATAATTAAAGATAAATTTGATTTATTATGAAAGAGTTAAGTTTTGATAAGCTATACGTAAAGTTTAGCAATTTATATTGTGAGTATCGTAGTAGAAAGCAATTCTTGAAGTGGTTGAAATCCTCAAAGAATCTTTCTGAAGAGTTGTTTGAAGTAACGCCAAGTGAAGGTGGTTCGTTTGACGTTGTGTTGTCTTTTGAAGAGATAAAGGATGTATTCCCGATTATGGAGAATTCATTGCCTAAGTACGAAAACGATATAAAGCAAGTTCTTTTGGCTATAAAGGAAATGGGACAGCTTGAAGTTGCAAAGATATGGCATGAGGACGATTGGGGTGATGGCTTTGTAGAGGATTTTTGTAAAACCCATGATATTTAATGAAGATACGGACGTTTGAACTTTGTGCCGGATATGACTCTCAACTGATGGCTTTAGAGCGGTTGAAGAAGAAATATTCTGATTTCGATTACGAGTGCATCGGATGGTCTGAGATAGAGCCAAATGCAATAGCTTTGCATAATGTTTGCTTTCCTAGTCTATCCGGCAAGAACTTTGGTGACATGACCAAGATAGATTGGAGCTAGGTAGCCGATTTTGACTTGCTGACATATTCAACACCTTGCCAGTCTGTTTCGCAAGCCGGAAAGCAGAAAGGAATAGAGGAGGGAAGCAATACACGTTCCTCTATCCTTTGGTTCACAAGAAACGCCATTATTACCAAGAGACCGAAATACCTCTTGATGGAGAATGTAGAGGCTTTGGTTCAAACAAAGTTCATTGGGTTCTTTAATAAGTGGCGCAAGGAGTTGGAATCCTACGGATATGTTAACTATGCTAAGGTGGTAAATGCAGCCGACTGCGGTGTTCCTCAGAACAGAAAGCGTGTCTTCATGCTCTCTATACGAAACGATGGTGATAAGATAGATTATCATTTTCCGAGAAAGACAAAACTAGAGAAACACTTGGTTGATGTCTTGGAGGAAAATGTGGATGAGAAGTACTTTTTTAGTGATGACTTGCTATGTAAAGAGAAATTTGTATCGAATGAATGGAAAGAACCTATGAGTGCAGCTATAAGAACTCGTTCTGAGGGGAAGTGGATAAAAGGCGAAAAGCATAGTTCAAAGGTCGAACTTGGAAAGAACATAGCCAATACCATTACATCTGCGAGCAAGGACTCCTTGGTTGTGCTTGGAGAGACAAGGTTGCGCATTAGGCGTTTGACTCCGAGAGAACTCTTCCGCTTAATGAACGTTGACGAAGAATACATAGACAAGATGCTTGAAAGTGGAGTGTCGAAGTCAAGTCTTCAAAAGGCTGCTGGAAATTCGATTGTCGTAGCTTGCATGGAGAGGATATTCAAGGAACTTTGGTTTTCTGAGAGTAATGTTAAGGTCGCTGATGATGGTCAGCTATGCTTATTTTAAATATTGACGATATGATGTTTTTAAATATTAACGAGAAAAAGGAGAAAGCAAATGCTATCTCATACAAGATAGATGAGTACATCTGGGGACGAAAGGATTTTGTTACCGATTGCCCCTATGGTGAGAAAGGCAGATACACCAATGCAATTAATAAAGTTGGTGATTTGGGGTGTAATACTTGTGAATGGCAGGTAAGACATGACCCAAGTACGCAAGTTGTGATGTGCTCCCATCCAAAGGTGTAGAAGAGCGAGATTAATAAACTTTTTAAGGATATGTGATATGGATAAGGAGAAATTAAAGAATGATTACGAGAATGCTTGCAATGCTTACTTGAAGGCATTCTGTGAGAAGCATGAATTTTACGGATTAGATAATCCGGAGACATTTTGGATAGGTGACCAAGTTGGAGGAATAGCTAATTGTGGCGATTTGACTTTCGATATGGCTACTATTGTAACAGATATTGAAAAGGAAGCTCCCGAAGAAGAGTTGTTGAAGTGGTACGATTATACTATTGAAGCTAGAGAGTTCAATTTGCCTGTTCCAAACTTCGACCATTGGCTTATGGGGTGTCCTATAACACCAAGTAAATGGTTCGAGATTATGCGAGCAAAGCGCAAGGAATTTGAGGACTTGTTGAAACAAGAAAATGAAAGGTTGAAAAATGGAAAGAAGTAATCTTTTTAATCATTTGTTGAGGATATTTGATGAAGGTCTCAGTATGAAGACTACCGAACTTGAATATGGTACACTTGAAGTTACTGTAGAGAATCGAAGCCAAGACAAGAAAATCACATTCTTAGCAAAGGGTATGGAGGATGCCAATCAGAAAGCAGCGGAATGGCAGGTTGGACAAATGCTCTTGAATTGCGATGATTTCGAGGAGATTGTTATGTTCTTGGCTCAAAGAAAAAAACTTAAAAAGGAAATGTCAAATGGATAAGAATTTTAGAAGTTGTTTTTGTTGCGTCCATTTCTTGGTAATACAAAATACAAGTATAGGAAATATTTTGAAATGCAAGAAAGGTAGCACTACGAAAGTACAAGGGAAGCGATTGACAGAAATCGCTGCAAGATGCAAAAATTACAAAGCGTGAGGCACACGTTAAAGAACATAGTAAGATAAAATTAAGGATAAAGGTAATTGGCCGCATGAGTATTTGAGAAAGAGAAAAATGTAAAAAGTTTAAAATAAATGGTAGAAACTATATTAAACAATTAAAATACATTAATAATATAAAGAAACACATTAAAACGCTTGCATGTTTCGAATATTCTTTGTATCTTTGCATTGCAATTAAGAAATAAAGGTTATTAATTTGAAAAGGTGAGACACACCATAAAAACTGGGAATGATGACAAAAAAGGAAATAATAAAACAATGGTTGGATGAGCCGAAAGTGAGATATTGTAATAATTCTAATTTCACTTTGGGTTATGGTGATGGCTGGGATTGGGTTAAAGATGTTCTACGACCAGCTATCACGAAGAACGCTATGTTTCTCAGATTCTTGGAGTATGGTTTCCGTGAGATAGAAGAGTTTTTGAAATCAAAAACCGGAAAACCGAGCGAAGAGGATTGTTCCTTGTATTCTGTTGGATATAAGGATGGTGTCAATGATGCCATGATTGCAATTAAGAATAGATTTGAAAATTTAAAATAGGAGGTTAAATGGATTTAGGAAAGGCGATTAAGACAATGAGGGTAAGCAAGGGCTTGACCCAACGACAACTTGGTAAGGCTATCGGTTGTAGTGAGACAAATATGTTGTTTATGGAGACCGGAAGAACGTTTCCACGTAAGAGTAAGATTGATGCAATATGCAAGGTATTGGAGATTCCGATGTCTTATTTGTTGATGTTCTCTATTACACCGGATGATATTCCGGAAGATAAGCAGAGTTTGTATACAAGCATCGTTGAGCCGATGCGTAACGAATTTATTAGGGAGTTGTTGCGATGAAGAGATGCTATTATTTTGTGGCTAAGTATGTCAAGAATGGCATAACACGTACATGTACAGGTACACAAGAGACGATTGATGGCTATTTTGATTTCGTCAGTGCTGGAAATTTTATAGCACAGAAACATAATGTTGATTCAAAAGACGTAATTGTAACTTTTTGGTCTGAGATTAATTCAGTAATGTTAGATAAATATAAAAAGCATTAGAAAGCATAAAAAATGGTTGAATTCGAGTATGAAGGCAGTATCATTTGGAAAAATTACGATTTCCATTTTATGCCTTGTGTAGGTGATAAAGTCGTGATTAACAATCTTACATACAAGATTAAGTCTCGTGTGTTCAAGTGCCAAGGAAAGACAGTTAAAGTTGTTTTAAAAAAGGTTGATAATGAAAATACGAATAGTTAAATATGTTTGTGCCGATGGAGTAGAAAGAGGTATCTTGGAGTACCGTAACCATTGGTGGGAGAAGTGGGAGCCATTGCATCAGGACGGAAAGCTGGCTTATGTTTCATATATGGGAACGAAACCATATAAGTCATTGCAGGAAGAGTGCTTTGATGTACTTGGATTGAATGAAGAACAGATAAAGGTGCGTGAACAGATGTCCCGTTATATCTTGGATGCAGAAGAGGTATATGTTGGTGCTAGAATAGGCAACGAATATTATATCGGCTATGATGTTGATAATGATGAGAGTCTTGAAACGCTTAGAAATTTGGAGGAATAGTTATGATCGGAAAGATTTTTTCGGTTAATACCGATATTGTATATCGTAGAGAGGAGAGTTTGAATCTCTTCGAAGGCAAGAAAAAACTTGATAAGGTGGTGTCTGGTCGGGTATTCAAGGAACAAATCAAGTTGCTTGGTTTTACCATCAGGACAAAGTATTTTTATCAGATTTGCTGTCCACAAGTCAATATGAATGATACCCATGAGGTTATTGTATTGAATAAGGTCGAGGATTTGGTAAGGACAGAGTGCTATAACAAGGTTGTTGAATATTCTAATAGAAAACATCATGCCTAGTGTTAATTGTTTCAGAAGAGTCTTGTTGAACGTAGGTGGCAAGAAGATAATTGTCAGTGTGCCGCATGGAATGACCGAAACCGAAGTAAACAAGGTTATGATTGTTACTAGAGGTTATCTTCAGCAATATGTCTATGTTGAAATGGTGTTGGCAGAGTGCTTCATGCAGAAAATCGAAAAGAGTATTCTGAAGAAGAAATGCGTTAGGTTTGAAGTGAAGAAGAAGTGGGTGGACTGCAAGAAGAACCTTCGCAAGGCGATTAAGTATTATGACGCTTATGTTCCTAATGCAGATTTCAATAACGAATTCGCAATGACGTTCTATGACAAGATTAGTGAAGACTTGTACAAGTTGCGAGATAAGCTTGCGGTGAGGTTACAGAACTTAGGGATTGGTGAAAAATCGGGAGTTTATGCGAATGCAATCATCCTGTACAATCTGACCAACCTTTGTTTGGGAACTTACGAGAATATCATCCGTAAGCTGTATGAAGATTTGCATGTTAACTTAATGCAAGCGTTCAAGGATTTTGCTCCTATCTTGGCCTTTGAAAATTCTTATGACTTCATGGCATTGGTGATGAATAAGGATTTCAAGAGACTTGCTGACCATTTGATGACTAAAGAGATTCTTTCTTATTTCGATAAGGTGAGAAACGGTGTCTTCAACGAACAGACTTTGAATGCAGCCGCTGTAAATGCGACAGAAGACTTGAAAGACGATGAGAAGGATTTGCAGAAAACTTATATCGGAATTAGTGACTTTATGAAGAGTGACTATCCTTTGGAGAGTGTGACATCTAAGAAAGCAAGCTAATGAAAATCGAACCAAGTGAGTTCTTGCCTATAGGTAATGAATTTCAGAAAATCTTCGGAATAAGCTTTGGAAAATTCATTGATATGCGGTTTCTTTTAGCGAGAAAAGAGTTAGTCTTCAATCTACTGAAGTTCACAGATTGGCTTGAAGAGTGCTATCCGGATGAGTGTTCCATTGATGGAGTGAGCTATAATGCTGTTGTCGAGCGAAAGTTTGGTAAGCGAGGTGTTAAAATGATTAAGAAGTTGATAGGATGAAGTACATGGGTAGTAAGGCTAGAATCGTGCATGAAATATTGCCGATTATGCTGGACAAGGAACATGATACGTTTGTAGATGCTTTCTGTGGTGGTTGTAGCGTTATTGAGAACGTTCCGGATACGTATCGCAGGATTGCCAACGATAAGAATAGGTATCTTATCGAAATGTGGAAGTATCTTCTGAATGATGGGTTTGTCTTCAACCATATTAGTAAGACGTTGTATAACTTTGCAAGAGACTGCTATCACGGAAAGAATAATTTCTTCACAGAAGCAGGTGTCGGACTAATTGACTTTATGGCGAGCTTTAATGGCCGATTCTTTGATGGTGGCTATAGCGGACATAATGTTGTCGGCAAGAACGGAAAGGCAAGAGATTACATAAGGGAGCAGATAGAAAACACAATGCGTGATGTGCCTCTTCTCAAAGGTGTTGAGTTCTATAGCGGCAGTTATGATGAACTTGTGATACCGGATAGGAGTATAGTGTATTGCGATTTGCCTTACAAAGCTACAAAAAAGTATGATGTATCAAAGAATTTCGATTACGAAAGATTCTATATATGGTGCATGGAAATGGCTAGGAGAGGTCATAAGGTATTTATCAGCGAATACCAGATGCCCCAAGAGTTCAGATGTGTTTGGGAAAAGGAAGTAACCAATTCCCTTAACCCGAATATTACAAAGAGACCTATTGAAAGGTTGTTTACTATTGATTAGAATGAAGAAATGAAAGGAACTTATTGCTTGGAGGATACGCTTTACAATACAAAGCGTTACTTCACTATGGAGAATGGAGTGGTGTCAGGAACAGAACTTGCACAAGAAGACTTTAACGTGTTCCTTGATCTTGCAAGTCGGCTTGGTTATAATGTAGTGAAATTATGACTAGGCGAGTACACAAGGATTGTCCGTTCACGGCAGAAGAATTGGATGAGTTCAGAGCAGCTTTGTATAATGTGAATACATCTTTTCACTGCTGTAATGCAGCTCCGGTAGACTGGGCGGCAGGATGGCAGCGGAATGATATAAGAAAGACGAGGTAGGATTTCCATAATCGACCAAATACCCACGTGTCAAAGCCGTGTGATGCCCAGCGTGGGGGCGGGATTGTAAACTTAGGAGTCACACGGCTTTATTTTGAAGTTTCATAACTACAAATAGCCTATCGCTAATGGTTGTTCCCTTGGGCAGGGAGATAGTTAATACCGCATCGTAAGATGTGAACACTTAAAATTTGCCGACAACCATTGGCACTTTAATTATAAAACAGGTGAAAGTTCTTGCCGATTTCCTTGCATATATGAAAGAAATTTCGTATCTTTGCAAGTGAATTTCGGTGAGACACACCTTTCAAAAACTGGTTAAAATTTAAGAATATGATTTCATACAAGTACAAGCTATATCGGACGAAGAAGACGAAGCATTTGGATAAGATGCTCCGTGAGGCTTGCTATGTTTGGAATCACGCTCTTGCCTTGCAGAAGAGATATTATAAGCTGTATCACAAGTACATTCCAAGATTTACTATGTATAAGCATTTCTCTAAGTGTTATAAACCAACATTGCTTAATTGTCAAACAGTTAGGGAGGTGTTGGATAGATTGGATATATCTTACAAGCGTTTCTTCAAGCATGATGCGAAGCGTCCACCAAAATTTAAGAAAGCAATAGAATTTGGTTCATTTGCCTTTCAACAAAATGGCTATTCCCTTAGTGGAAACGAGTTTGTGATAAACAAGATAAAGAAGTCATTTAAGTTCTCTCTGAGCCGTCCCTACGATGGCAAGGTCAAGAGGGTGTCGGTCAAGCGAAACAAGTTGGGCGAGTACTTTATCGTCCTTTGCTTAGACAAGCAAGCCGAGTCTTACGGAAAGTCACATGATGGTGCATCCGTGGGCATCGACTTTGGATTGAAGAAGTACATGACTTTGAGCGATGGGCGTGAGATTGATAATCCTCAGTTCCTTAAAACTGACTTGTTGGAGCTTAGACGCAGGTCTCGCAACCTCTCGAAGTGCAAGAAGGGCAGCAATAACCGCAAGCGCAAGAAGCTGGAGTTGGAGCGATTGTATCAAAACATCGTGAACAAGCGTTCCGATTTCCAGTGGAAGATGGCGCATGAGTTGTGCAAGCGTTATGACTTGATTTGCTTGGAGGATTTGAACTTGGAGGGAATGAAGCGTAATTGGGGACGCAAGATGTCTGACTTGGCTCATGGCGATTTCGTTGTGAAGTTGGAACACGTTGCGAAAAAATATGGCGTTCAGGTTCATAAGATTGACCGATTCTTCCCTTCGAGCCGCCTTTGTACTTGTGGTTATAAGAATGATAAGCTGTCATTGAGTGATAGGGTTTGGACTTGTCCTATTTGTGGTGCAGTTCATCCTAGAGACCTCTTTGCAGCTGAGAATATACTTCGGCAGGGCATTGCCGAATTGGGTAGTGGTAGTAAGCCGTCCGAGCAATCGCAAGGGTGCAGCCACGTTAGTCACCCAACAATTCCTTGCAAGTAGCGAGGGAGTATGTCAAACCAGGTCACTGGGGAGGTGTTGACACCAACAAGGGTTTAAATCCCTTGTCATCCACTAATTTTAAAAGGTTAAATTATGAATGAGTATTGTGAGAATTTGATTTCAAATGGAGTTCCTAGCTGGATAGTAGAGGAGGCTTATAAATTTACAATTGAGCCTTTGAAATCAACAGAAGGCTTGGTAGGAATTGATAAGGAAAATAGTGAGCTATATAGAAATGTCATTATCGCAGCCTACATTGAGGGTGCTAGTGCTACATTGGTAAAAGTGCAAAGATATTATGGCGGTGAGGAACATAGTTAGACAATGGAACGAGGCAACAGAAGGATATTCGTACCGCTTTAAAGGTGGAGATATTTTCCTCCGGTTGGTTAAGGCTGAAGGCAGTTATGAATTGCGTAACCCTATAGGTTATGGTGTTCAAGTAGTCAAATGCAAAGACTTGGATGAAGCAGATACAAAAGCCAAGGAAGTGCTAGAAGCGTTTTTTGAAGACAAAGTAAACATAAAAGTTATTTGATTATGGACTTAGAAATGTTGATTGATAAGATAGACTTTAGTCAAGGTGCAAGGCAGATAGCCAAGCAAGCCTTGGAGTTGGGAATGAAATATCAAAAGGAAGGTGCTTGGCATTCGGTTGAAGAATTGCCGGAGTACAACAGACGCATTGTCGGTCTGACTAAGGTTCGTAAGCGTTTCAAGCATCTGAATTTCTTAGGCGAGGAATGGTGGAATAGGTTCACGAAATCAAACGCCATCTATAAATGGGCTTATGTGGATGATTTGATATGATAGTAATCGTAGAAATCCATAATGCTATTTTGTTTTAAAGGTTTGCCCCATCACTATATAATAATGTAGTGGTGGGGATTTTTTTTGTGTTAACGTCAGTAAATTATCGGTGTTATATGTTATGATATATTAAAGAACAAAAGAAACACATTAAAAAGTTTGCATATTTCGGATATTCTTTGTATCTTTGCATTGTAATTAAGAAACAAGGTTACTAATTTAAAAAAGGTGAGACACACCACAAAAACTGTAAGAAGAAAGTGGAAAAGAATAATGTTTATGTAGAGGTGTTGACAAAGATTGCCAGCCTCATGGGTAGAACAAAGGAGTCTATCCAGATGTCGTCTTCAAATACTCATACGAGTATTACGATGTTTGCCGAAAATAATAGCAAGATTATTGGAAATTGGTATTTTGATGCTTCCGATAGCAAGGAGTTGGTGGATGCTACCTTCAATGGTCTGAAGGCTTTGGTTGAGTCTCTTGAGCACAATAAGAGCAATGACGGACAAGCAGCGTAAGTACATAGAAAGTCTTATCAAGAAAGTGTTTCGTAATGCAGATTCGCAGAGCGAAATACTTTCCAGATTGGATAGGGTTAAGATTTCAAGCCATCAAGCTTCAGTAATGATACATGCATTGAAGTTAGAGTGCAATATCGGTCGCTCCGTTCCGGCATATATGTTAATGGCAAACAATCTAAATTCAAAAATGGATGAGTTCTTTAGTATATTAGGGTACGATGAATGACGTATTCTTCAAGAAGAAAAGAAGTTGATATGAAAAAGGTAATTATGATAATAGCCGTTGCCGCCATTTTGGTAGGTTGCAAAGGTAAGGGTACAAGAGTCCAAATCTCGGATTCTGTTGACAAATTCAAGGTCGAGAAATTGTTTGTTGTAGATAGTATAACAGTGTACAGGTTTTATGACAATGGAAATGCTATCTATTTCACTAACCGGAAAGGTAGGGTAGATGCGACCCATTCCGAGTACAATCCGGTTACTCACACATACAATGACGAGGTTAACGAAACTTTATGTGAAGGAGATTGAAAAATGGAAAAGAGATTAACTAAGGAAGAGTTCCTTAAGGACTTATGGCATCCTGCTAGCGAAATGCCTGATAAAAATAGAACATGTTTGGTAAGAGTTGTTTATCATCCTAAACATGGGATGTTTCAAGATGAAGAAAGAATAGAACAATCATCTTTTCACGATTTTGGATGGTATGATTACGATTTCAAATATATTGGAACTAATTATGATATTATTAGCTGGCTCTATATTAGTGATTTACTTCCAAAGGAAGGAGGTGAACAATGACTAAATGGTACTCTGTAAAAGAAGCTCCAAACTACGAAGAATGGATTCTTACAGAATGGTATGATGGAGACGATGGAGGTCTTAAGTACGAAGCTGATTATCTTTACTCTTTTGTTTATTGGAAAGATTATGTAAGGAGAAACAACATCACAAAGTGGTGTTATATTAAAGATATAAAAGATTAGGTATATGAAAGTACTTAAGAAGATTTTTGGTGAGCATGTTTTCGATAATCGAAATAAAGGCTTGTAGTGTTAGTCCGAATTTAAAGAGGAGGTTTGATTATGAAATTATCTGAAATAGAATTAGATTTTTTGTATGAGAAATCTGCCGAGTTGTTTAGAGATAAAGTAAAACAACGAGGGGAAGATTATGAACATGATAATAGATGCGCTTGCCCTGAAGCAATTCGCAGAACTCATCTACGAACTCTTGCAAGAGAATCTATAGAAGATGTTAAGATTTTAATTGAAGAACTACGTAATAATGGTTATGAAGCTTAATAAAATGGTTTTTGACGATAAGAAAATAGAAGCTGCTGCTAATAAGCATATTGAGACAGAGTATGCTAGATACAATAGTGGCGAGGTTGAGGAAGAAATGATTTGTCTTAGGGGCAAAGAAGGCTTTAAGGAAGGTGCTGAGTGGGCTATCAATGAATTCTTGAAGGACTTGTGGCATCAAACAAATAAGGAGCCAGAAGAATATGATGAATGGATATTGCTGCACTATAGTGTAGGCAACTATTATTCATTAGCTCAAGTCAAAGAATTCAAGTCTTGGAAAGGATTTGTTGAGAATATGCCTATAGACGGGTGGTTCTATATTGATGATTTATTCTCAAAGGAAGGAGGTGGATGCAAATGGCCGATGCAGAATTTAATAAGTTTGTGCTTATGCTAGAGAATGAAGCGTTTCGGTTTTCGAGAAGCCAAAACGAATTTAAGGAACATCGAGTAGTGATAGAACAGTCTTTCAAGATAGGAGGGATGTTCATCCTTCGAGAGTTGGAAAAGTATTTTAATCAAAAGAAGTAAGCGTATGATATTATATGAGAATCAATGTTTTGAGCTTTTAAAAGCTTTGTGTTATAGTGTCCCACAGAATCCAAATGTCGGTAGGTTTGAGATTGCAAACGTGATACTTGACACATTACAAAAAATAAAAGATGCGGATTAACAGCTTTCGGGCACAAATTTAAAGATAATGACAAAGGAAGAAATATTGGAAAAGGCATCTGATTTTGAGGATGAAGATGAGTTTGTGAAGTGTGATAGATTGCCGTTCACTGAAGAATTGTGGCTTTTACATCAGCTAGTGTATATCGGCTTGTCTTGCACCTATACAGGTCGTGGCTATATAATTGAGAAACTTAAAGATTAGTAAAATGGAAGCGAATGATTATTTGAAGGCTATGCAAGCTATGGACGAATTGGATAGACTTGTAACTAGTGTTTATCCGGATAAGTTCAAGTTGGTCTGCAAGAAGCATGGAATAGATGAATGCGAGGCGATGAACATGTATTCGTACTTGCAAAAGATGCAAAAAGGTCAGTCTTGGTTAGTTAGATACAAGCCATTGGAATATCTAGAGCGTGTATTAACACTAGCCAAAGAAGCTTATGCGTCTTACATGAACAACGGCTTGATTCTAAGTATGGTCAATTTTGGTGATAAGTACACAAGAATACTTGTAATCTTTGAGAAAGATAGCGTGAGAAGCCAACAGGAATTTGACCTTAGAGAGCAAAGAACATATGTTGATATAGCGGACTTTATTGGAAATGGTTACTCCATCGTATCTGTTATCCGTCAGTCTGACAATGTTGACAGTGAAAAATTTGTTGGAGAAAAGGATGAGCGAAGTCATAGTATTCCTATTTACGATGGTGATGTAATGCTTTGTTACGTGAATAAACCGGAATTTTGGAGTTCCGATTGGCGTAATAGCGGACTTTATATTTGTGAGAGCGGCTCATATCATAGATTGCTATACACCCCGAATAAGGGGTACGTAAGACATGGAGAGCCTGATGTAGATGAAGACTTCACCCTTGATATTGGGGAAGAATCCTTCAGTAGTTATGTTATGACTTTAGACCAGTCTTGGTATAAGTTGGGTAATGTTCATGCAGGTATAGGCTTTTTGAAGGAGAAAGAATAGAAGAGTGGAAGGAGAGGAATATCATTTCCCCTCCTTTGCATTAATTTCCAGTTCGATAGGCTTGCCACAATGAGGGCAGATGATAGCCGGAGACTGCGGAACGGATGGCTGCTCTAGTTGAACCTTTTGCAATTGCTCATCTGTAAGAAGTTGCCAATCCTCTATATTTAATGCAATAGCAATTTGATGTAATGAATCTATACTGGGAGTTGTTTTGCCATTTACTATAAGTGAAATGGCATTAGCGGTAACTCCTATTGCATCTGCTAATGATTTAGCCTTCATTTGGCGTAAATCTAGATAATACTTAATGCGCTTACTTATATTAATAAGGTATTCGCTTTTAATGTTGCTTTTTATCATAAAGTAATATTTTGATTATTTAGGTGCAAAGATACAAAGAAATAAAGTAATAATGTGCTAAAAGCTGTAAAAAGTAAGTAATAGTTAGACAATAAAGGTTAAAAATAAAGTAATATGTTGATTTTTCTCTCAAAATATTTGGCGATTATACAAAAATTACTTACCTTTGCAATGTCTTTAAGAGATAAAGGCTTTAAAGTTTAACTATTAATTGCTGTTATGCAGCCGAGTCGGCACTCGTAAAACGGTATAGTGATTATGGCTACTACATTAAGAAATACATTGAGTGAGGTAATGAAGCTTGCTTGGCAGTTCATCAAGAAGAATGGCTACACAATGAGCGAGGCTTTAAAGGTCGCTTGGATGAACATCAAGCTGAAGGGTCAGATGAAGAAGCGCATCGTGAAGTTCTACTTTCAGAAGGTTGATGGCAGCTTGCGTGAGGCATTCGGCACATTGAGCGAGAAGGTTATCCCAGCTACACAGGGTGCAGGTCGCAAGATGAATGACACTTGCCAAGTGTACTTTGATACCGAGAAAGAAGAATGGCGTTGCTTCAAGAAGGCAAACCTTATGAGAGTTGCATAACAGATTTCTAACGATTTAAAAAGAAACTAGATATGAGCGCAAAGATTATCGTGATGCAAGGCAACATGGTTGCAACCATCGAAGAGACGAACAAGGACGCATTTATCAAGCGTGGTGAGTATAAAGAGACCGATCTGGACAGACATAAGCGTGAGGTCGATTTCTTGATTACAAGCATCGCAAACCGCTACGAAGTGACATTCAATCACAAGGTAGAGCTGAAGGAAAGCCGAAGCATCAAGAAAAGCGAATATTTCGATAACATTTACTACGTTACCGAGAATGCATTGAACAAGCTGAAAAAGCAATACTCATACGAGTGTGACTTGTAATAGATTTCGTGAGGCACACGCTAAACTGCACCGGACTTTGAATATTAAACATTTAAGAGATATGAATAAGAATTTGATGGATGCTCTTTACGTTAAGCATGATGGCAAGATTGGCGTTTTAAGCTCAGATGAACGCAAGGTGGTATCACAAGTTATCGGCACGGATTTGACGATAGTGTACGACAAGAATGAGTGCAATACGTACCTTTTAATACCACTAACCCGAAACCATAAGTTCGAATGCAAAAGTAGCCACATTATCGTGGATGGCAAGCGGTTCGATTCGGACATCTTCTTCCGCAAGGATGCTTGCCAATGGATTGAGATTGACAAAGAAACGTTATCTAAGGTAGCATAATAAATAAGGAGGTTTAAGCGATGAAAGTATATGTAGTAATTTCTTCATACCAACATGGGTTGGGTGAAGCAGTGGAGGTTGATGCAGAAGTCTTCTCTACCATAGATAAGGCAAGAAAAGCGATAGGACACAAAGGGATGAACACTTTGGAGAATTACAAGCGAGTTTTAAATTGCGATGATTATCTATACAATATCTCAGATTCTTTCTTCCATATCTCAGACAGCGAAGGAGAAACGTGGGACAATTTTGACATCGTAGAACAAGAATTAAAATAATAAAGCTATGAAGATTGATTTTATCAAAAATGTTATAGAAGTTGCGAAGAAGTGTGGTTGCCTTGTGACAATTACACTTGTAAATGGGCAGGTATCTCATGTAAATTTTAGTAAGCATATAAAGAAGTTTACTACTACAGATGATGTTATCTACAACGAAGAGGAACATATTGTGACAATAATTGATACGGATGGAAGTTGTGACTACATTGATAGCGATTCCATCATTCGCATATTTAGTAAAAAAGGTGTTTAACAATTGATTAGATAAGAATATGGATGCAGGTCATGTGAATGTGATATTGGGCGAAGCCGAGAATAAAGGTCTTAGAGGAAATATCAACTTGGTAGGTGGAGCAAAGATAAGTTTCGACTTCAATAGTGTTGGTGGTGAAACCTCTTTCAATTGCAATACAAAGAACAGAACACTTATGATTGGGAGTGGAAGTACAGTAGTGTTTACACGTAAATATATTGATTGTAGCTCTATTCAGTATATTGAAGTGCTTGAACGTACAAACTAATTATAGGAGACAAGAATATGAATATACTAGACTATTATGAGGTTGTCACCTCAAAGATTTTCAAGTTGGAAAGCATGAACGAGGGGCTTGTATTGATAGCACCGGAGCAGGAGGTAGATGGAGTCCGTTCCTTGATGGTGGGATTATATGTCCCTGAGCATGAACGATACAAGATATATACTTTCCGTTCATCTATGAACGAGGGCGAACTTGGCGACAAGTACAAGGCGATGGTCGGCACGATGGATGTGCTTAAACCGGATTGGGACAGAATTAAAAAGAAAAGACGGAAGAGGATTTAACCTCTTACCGCCTTAAGGATGCAAGCTATTTCAAGATTATTTTTAGAAAACATGAAAATAAATTAGAGTTTCCTTGTATTTCTCGAAGGTTTTTGTTACCTTTGCGGATGCAAATAATAAAACAATGAGCTTATGAAAGTATTATCAATTCGTCAGCCGTATGCTTGGTTAATCGCTATCGGCTGCAAGACCATTGAGAATAGAACATGGAATAGAAAGTTCCGTGGTCGTTTCCTTATTCATGCTAGTCAAGCTAAACCTGAAAAACTTGACGGATGGCAGGAGAGCGCAATGAAGAAATATTGCCAAGAGCATGGTATTGTTATTCCGGACTTCAAAGACTTGCCAACGTCAGCCATTATCGGCAGTGTAGAGTTGGATGATATTCAATTTCATGAGGCTTATCCGGATGCATTTGCTGAAGATTTCCAATATCATTGGTTCTTGAAGAATGCTAAATTGTTCGATGAGCCGATTAGAAACGTCAAAGGCAAGTTGTTCCTCTGGGATTATGAGTATAATGAAGCCGAAATGTAAAATAACAATACTTTTGTAATAAAAATACAAGTCATTGAAAATTAGCGCAAAAGTGTTTGTTCTTCTAAGAGATAGATAAGAAGTAAATGTAAATATATTATTAAATGTCTAGAATATGAAGAAGGTCTTATATTTTATTTCTTTTGTTGTGCTCTTGTTGACTAGTTGCACATCAAAGGAAAACAAAGCAGATGCCCTTATTAAGGCAAGAGGGTTTGAGTGCGCCAATGTAGAGAAGTTAGAGGAATTTCAATGCAATCCTGCTTCTGCCGAAATGGTTATGGTTGCTTATAATAGTTTGTGGCGCAACGACTCGCTGTCTAGGAATATGTATTTGTCTAGTAGTAATATCAATTATGTTTATAATGAGATACAAAGACAAGAGCAAAATGCAAAAAATCTGTTGGAAAAAGCTGATGAGATTGGCATGATTAATAATCATACAGAATTATGTGGTTATTATGTTGTTATCTCTCCTGATAAGATTAATGGTGCGTATATAGACAAAAATAGAAAATGTACAAGATATGAAGTATTCTTCGATAAAGATGTCGAACGTATCATAGGAATACATCCAATTCGTAAATAAACGAATTAACAGGTTTAGTGTTGTAAAGTTAGTATATTAACAATTTAGATAAATGTGATTATGAAGAAAATTGCTTACGTAGCCATTATTGCAGTAATTGTTGTCATTTGTGGTTACGCAATAAAGGTTGCCTCTGAAAGAGACAAGATGATAGCTGAAGAGTGGGAACAGCATGAAATACGAGCTATATCCAAGGATTCCTGTATGCCAAAACGTGACTTGGTTTTAAAAAAATATTTTGGCAAAAGCTATAAGGTGATTGATAGTCAGTTTTATAACAATAAGGGTTATAATGATCAGAATGGTAGCTTTAGTGATAAAGGAACTGTAGAGGGTGTTGTGGAAGGAAAAAATGGGAAATTTGCGTATGATATGAAAGTCTCAATTCCTTATAGGAATCCTAAAGATTGGAATTTGGAATCGTTGATAGTGAAAGACTTGAAATCATGTCATTATGTATATATCGTGAGAGATGGGAAGCGTGAAGACCCAAGAGAATACGAAAAAGCAAATGCTATCAGTTCTTCTAGTGAGACCGATGTGTATGTTTCGGATGAAGACCTGTATTCAATAGAGGATGCTCTTCAAAAAGAGTGGAATGTTAGCAATGCTTCAAGTTCCGTAGGTGCGGAAAGCTCCAATGTATTCAAGGTGAAGAAAGAAAGCGTTAGTGGACGTGAGGTCACTGTTTCTTATTCTTTACGTTCAACCTATGGTGGTCAGAAAAAATTCGTAGATTTGCATGGTGTTGTCAAGAAGAATAGTGATGGCTCTTGGAGTGTCGTAAACTTAGGATATTAACAGTTTAAATAAATGTGATTATGAAGAAGAAAGTGATAATTGCCATCATCGTAGCTATCGTTGTGATAGGTGGCGGAATTGGTGGCTACGTGTACCATTCCAACCAAGTGAAGGCAGAGAATGCTGCTATTTGCAAGTCTAAGGCTAAAGATATACGTATGTCTTCGATTCGCCTTATATATGGACTAAAATTTATAACAGCTGATTTTATTACGAATTGGAATAGCTCAATAGAAAACGAAGTGGCAATAAACATGAGTAATAAAATCGTAAGTTGCGATGATTTTTCTAAGGCAATGTCTTGGAGATGGTCTTTTTATGATAAGGTCGGGTCTTTTCAAAGAGTGGATAGCTGTGTAAACAAAATGGCAAGTGATTTGTCTTTATTGGCAAAAAACGAAGAGTCAGACAAGCAATTAGTAGAAAAATTTGAAAAAGAATTAGAGATAATTGAAAAAATCAAATCTTTAACAAAAAGACCAACCGGAACGCTTTTAGAGTATTCTGAAAACGTATCTTCCTTGTTTAGCAAACTCTATGATCTTGATGATGAAATATCAAAGACTGTCTTGATTGAAGAGTTGCATGGAAGCGAACGTGTAAAGTTGACATTATGTGATGTTTGGGGAGAGGGGTTGTTGGACTACCCAAAAGCAAAAACAAAAGTTATAAAAATAACGGCAAAGGATTACGTTTTCATAGACTTAAAGGATAATCTTAATAAATTATCAGATTAGCGAGGAAACTAAACTTTGTTATTAATTATAATAATGTGTAATCTTTAAAATAGGTTTCTAAAAGAAAATAAAGTTTAAAAGAATAAAGAAATACACTAAATAACTGCATGTTTCAGAAACTATGCTTATCTTTGCAAACGAAATCAGAAATGTTTTAGCCGTGAAGAGGTAAGCATGGTTACTGAGATAAGAAGAAATTACATGCTGGTTTGATGAGACTCAATTGAACGAGGAGGAAGTATTACAGGTGGCCGAGATTGCAGGTCTTCGCTATCATGTCGGTACTTATAGAAAGCTTTATGGAGCATTTAGAGTCGAAAAGAAATAATTCACATAACTACAAAGGTAGGGTAAGGTAAGGCTGGGTTAGGTCTGGTAAGGTAAAGAGTGGTTTGGTGGAGTGAAGTGGAGTTAGGTAAGGTTTAGTGGAGAAGAACTTCCTACATGGTGGTTATCCAAGGTTCGATTCCTTGGTAGAAAGCAATTTTAAAAGAATTACAGACTGTCGTGATTTGACGGTCTTTATATATAGAAGAAAAATAAGTAAACAAGACCGAGCCTTCTGCATGTGAATGTGGAAGGCTTTTTTAGTATCTATACCTTAATTTTTGCACTTAAATCTTTAGTGAAATAGCACGCCTTTATTCTTTCGTTATTCCTTTGATTATTAATTAATTTTGCCAATAAAATTATAAAAAATGGCAGAATTAAGATTCGATGTCAAAGCGAATTTCGAGCAGGTTACGAAACTTCGTTCCGAGTGCGAAAAGTTGAGGGCTGAGTTGTTGAAGACCAATAAGTCAACCGACCCAGCTATTGTTGCGGATTTGACGGAAAAATATGCAGATGCAAGTAATCGCTTAAAGGATTTAACGCAAGCAGCTTCAAGAGCCGCTTACGTGATGTCTTCTGAGTTTAACAAGAAGATGCAAGCAGCCGCAAGGGAAGTTTATAGCTATGAACTTCAAATGCAAGCTACCAAAGACCGAATAGAGAAAATCCAACAGCAAATCACTAACAAGAGATTAACTCTTGGAGTTACAACGGATAAGTCATCCATAGATTCTTTACAGAAGAATATTGACTATCTGAAAGGTTCTTTGGCAGGTCAAACTGCGCAGCTGAAGAACCTAGAAGGAGGTGCTGTCGGTGCTCGTCAGACCTTGGAGAATATGCGGAATGAGTATGTTTTGTATGCAGGTTCAGCAAATCCGGCAAAAGAGGCAACAAATATGTTGACCGATAGCATGAGCCAAATGATAGAACGCATGAAGTCCGCTCCAACTGCCGGAGAGGGCATGTCTAGCTTGTTCCAAAGGGTAACGGGTGATGCTCACATGCTTTCGGCAACATTACTTGGTGGTTTAGGATTTGAGCAACTGGCAGGTAGTATCTTTAATACTCGTTCTCAATTCCAACAACTTGAAATATCTTTCAATACCATGCTTGGTAGTGCGGATAAGTCTAAACAATTGATGGATGAACTTATCCAAACGGCAGCTCATACGCCTTTTGACATGTCCAGTATTACGAGCGGAGCAAAACAACTTTTGGCATACGGAACGGAAGCGAAAGATGTTAATAAAACTCTTGTTCAGCTAGGTGACATTGCTTCGGGCTTGAACATTCCGCTTGGAGAACTTGTTTATCTTTACGGAACGACCGTTTCGCAAGGAAGAATGTTTACAATGGATTTGCGTCAGTTCATGGGTAGAGGTGTTCCATTAGCAGAAGAATTGGGTAAAATCTTACACCAAAACACAACTGAGGTTCAAGAGTCTGTTTCTAAGGGAAAAGTCACATCAGACATCTTCAAGGAGGCTATCGCTAATATGACGCAAGCTGGCGGTCGTTTCGGAGGCTTGATGGAGCAACAATCAAAGACATTGGAGGGTCAGTGGAGTAACATTGGCGATTCTATCCAGCAAGCGTTTAACGAAATCGGCAAAAAATCCGAGGGCGTGTTCTCTAGTGGATTGTCAATTATTTCTGCTATGGTAGAGAATTGGCAAGAGGTAATAAAAGTTATTGGTGTAGCTACAATAGCTGTTGGTTCTTATCGTGCATCATTAATGGCGGCTGCTTCTATTCGCAAAGCAGAGGAAGCGCAACAAGCTGATGATATGATGAAGGGAATTGATGCTGAAATCAAGCGTTTGCAAGACCTAGAGTACTCAAACTACAAGTCGCTGGGTAAGGACAAAAAGCAAGAGCGAGTAAGCAAACAACAAGACTTGGCAAGTATTGTTGGAGATACCGCTGTGTCCGATGACTTTGTAAAGGCAAGATTAGATGCAGCAGAGCAAGAGGGCATTATTACGGAACAAATGCGTTCTCAATTAGAGATGAAACGTGAACTCTTGCAGGCTCAGCAACAAGCAACAGCACAAAGCCAGATAGAACTTGATGAAGAAAAGAGGAAGACCGAGGAACTTCGTCAACAAAAAATAGAGTCTCTTAAAGATGATTTGAAGACTACTACGGAGAAAATATCAAATCTTGATGATAGGGATGTAGAGTTGGCTAGACAATATACATCAGCTTTGAATGATTTACAAGATGCCCAAGATGCCTTTGCTGAGGCTCAAAAATTGGTTGAGGAAACTGCTGGTGGCGCAAACTTGGCTTTTGATGCAGAGGGTAATGCCGTGAATGCGCTAGAAGCAAAAGAACGTTTGGAAACGGCAACAAAACAAGTGAATGCTGCTCAAACAAAGATTTCGACCATTGAAAGCGAACGTAAGACGATTGCTCAAACAAAGGAGAATTTAAGTAAGCAACAGGCTACGATACAAAATAATATAAATACCATTTCTCAAACTTCTAATACCACTGCCAAGAAAGCCGGAATATTGGCGACAACAACAGCCACTATCAAAAATGCGCTTTATGCAGCAGGTACAAAGTATACGACTACGGTTGTCAATCTTTTTTCAAGTGCGGTAAGAAGTAGCGAAAAGGCTTTAAAAAGTATGTGGGCGGCAATGGCTGCTAATCCGATAGGTGCATTGATAACATTGGGAACAACTTTGTATTCCGTATTTTCTATGTTTGGAGACGAGACTGAAGAAATATCGGCAGATACAACACATTTTGGGGAAACAACAAGTTTGACCAGTAAAAAGGTTGAAACATTGATGAATGTGTTAAGAAATACAAATGAAAGTACTGATGCGCATAAAAAAGCAAAAGATGAACTTATTGAGGTATATGAACAATATGGAATAAAATGCGACAATGAAAAGGATAATTTGGAAACGTTGAAAAATAAGCATGACGCTTTTATTGCTTCTTTACAATTAGAAAATGCTGAACGAGAAAAAGCTAACGCTTTGATGTCTATATCTTCTCAATATGAGGAAGCAAGGAAAAACCTAGATAAGGATTTTTCTGATTCACTAGGTGGTAGTTGGCTTGATTTCGGACAACATATTGATAAAGAAGACATATCAGCTGTACAGATGATGTTTAATTCCCTTGTTTCTGATGATGTGTTGACTAAGATAGACTCTTTAAGGCAGAAAATGGATTCCGCAAAGAAAGGAACATTGGAATATGCTAATGCTGCACAAGAATACGATGCTGCTCTTCGCAACTTGTTAGTTCCTTTTGAGGAATGGGGTAAGAAGATGGGGTACAATAGTTTCGTGATGGCAAGTTTGCGAAGTTCGATATTAAAGCATATAGATAGTATAAACTCTTTGAATGAAAGTTACAAAAAGGCAGAGGACGCAATATATAAAGGAAGCACAGCAACTGTTGATTGGAATAACTCCCAAGCAAAGGCTCGTTGGATAGTTAACAAGAACAAGCAATCAATCCAAGAATTGGTAGAGCAAACTGATAATCTTATCAATTTATGGAATAAAGAATACGGGTTGAATTTAAAAATTCATTATGATGATTCGGAAATTCCAAATTGGATGAAATCTATGACAACGAAGGAGTTGCGAAATTTAATTTCAAGGAGAGAGGCGGATATTTTACAACAGGAAAATCACGAAAAGAAAACTGGGCATAAGTTGGTAACACGTTCAGGAGGTAAGTTTAGGTCAAGAACGGAAAACCAAACGGATGTCGCAATGGCGAAATCTATAATTCAATCACGTACACCAAAGAGTAGTACAACAACAAAATCAAATACAACCCATACTACTCCAAAGAAAACAGGTACAACGGATGACCCACAAGCAAGAGCGTATGAACGCAAGAAGGCTGAGGAGGACTATTCCAAGTCTATTTCATCCTATTCGGAGAAAGCTATCCAAGACATGACCAAGAACCGCATCAATGCGATGAATGAGGGTTATAGCAAGGAATTGGCTCAGATAACGGAGAATGCCGACAAGGAGAGAAAGGCGGTAGAAGATGGTATAGACAAATTGGTTGAGGCTAGGAAAAAACGTGACCAAGCTGTTTGGGTTAATTCTGGCAAGGGTCGTAAGGCTAATATGTGGAAACAGAGCAAAACCGATGAAGAGTATAAGAATGAGGTTTTGAATGAAACCATGAAGGATAGCAAGGGTAATCCGGTTAAGGTTAATGGCATGGAGATGACCATAGGCATGAGCGTTGCTAATCAGATGAATGCAATTCGGGATAAGGCGGTAAAGCAGAATGAGGATGTGCTTGCTAAAGAAGCGCAAAGCATGTACGATTATCTGAAGACTTATGGTACATTCCAGGAGCAGAAGTTAGCTATTGCTGCCGATTATGCTAAGAGGATTAGCGAGGTTGAAAACTCTACGGATTCGGACTCAAGCAAGCAATGGAAGATAAAGTCTTTGAAAGAAGAGCAGAAGAAAGAGACGGATTCGGTAGAGGCTAGTGCTATTATGCAGAAAATAGACTGGTATCAAGTCTTCGGAAATGTTGGTGGCATTATGAAGGATGCGCTTGTTCCTTTATTAGCAGATCTGGATAAGTTCGTAGGTACGGATAAGTTCCAAAATTTGGGTGCAGACCAGCAGAAGAGTATCGTTGATGCTATGCAGAATATCCGTAATTCGATTGGTAATACAAGTGATTTGGGTTGGAAAGACCTTGCAAGGGACGTTGTAGCTTATCAGGAGGCTCTGAAGAATGCGAAAATTGCACAAGAGGAATATACGGAAACGGAAACCGAGCTTATACCTCGAATTAAGGATTTGCAAAATCAGATAGCGAATGCGAAAAAATCGGGCAATGTCGCAGAGCAAGCTAGATTGCAAAATGATTTGAATAAAGTTCAAGGTCAGTTAGCGGAGTCCGGCAAGAAGATAGTTACGGCTAACACAAAGGTTCGTTCAAGTGGTCAGAAGTTGGCACAAACCACACAGAATGTAACGCAACCGATTTCCGCTATCCATGAGTTCCTTTCAACTTCCGGACTATCCGATTTGGCATCTCTTTGGGATAGTTTCGACCAACTTAAAGGTGGAATTGACGGATTGAAAGCTTTGGATGAGGCTAAGAAAGCGGCTGATGGTCTGAAGGATATGGGCAAGGAAGCCGCAGACGCAGCCGCAGGCAAGAAAGCTGGTGATGCGCTAAGTGAAGGATTGTCAAAAGCCGGACTTATAGGCCAAATTGTTGCTGCCATTTTGAAGATACTTGATGTTTTGAAGGATGGTATCGGAACATTGATTAGCAGCTTGATTGATACAGTTCTGAATGCGGTCAATGGTATATTGAAGAATATCCTAAGTGGTGATTTTATCACACAGATAGGAGGGTCTTTGGTAAGCGGTATTGGCAATATTCTCAATACAATATCGTTTGGTGGCTTCAATAGTTTGTTTGGAGTTAGTGGAAACGCAAAAGAAGTAAACCGGACTATAGATAAATTGACGGATAGAAATGAAATCTTGACGGATGCTATAGACAAGTTACGAGACTCTATAGACAAGAATAGTGGTATTAAAGCCGTAGAGGATGCTAAAAAAGCCGAAAACCTCCAAAAGGAGAAAGAAGAAAATTTAAAGAGTATCATGGAGGCGCAAATGGGTTATCATGGCTCTCATCACAGTTTTAACGCTTATTTCCGAGGATTTTCGCAAGAGCAAATCAAAAAGGTGTCCGATGCAATAGGCAGACAATGGAATGGTAATCTTAACGACTTGCAATCTGCTGATGAAGCAGCTGCCATTTTGCAGAATCCAGATATGGTTGAGGCTATCAAGAATACAGGTAAGGGTGGCTATGGAGGTAGAGTTCTTGAAAAGTTGAAAGACTATGCGGCTGAGGCTGGAACATTAGAGGAAATTGCTGATGACCTTGCAGAAAGCTTGACGCAAATATCTTTTGATAGTTTGAAGAGCGAGTTTATAGATACTTTGATGGATATGAATTCCTCTGCTCAAGACTTCTCTGATAATTTCTCCAAGATGCTTATGCAAGCCGTTCTGAAAGCTAAGGTGGATGATTTGTTGGGAAATGATATGCAAGCATTCTATGACGAATGGGCGGAACGAGCTGAGGCAAATGGTGGTAAATTGTCAAAGACAGATATAACTGCCTTGAAGGGAAAGTATGATGAAATGGTTCAAGAAGGACTGAAGATTAGAGATGAAGTAGCCGAAATAACGGGCTATAAGCAATCTTACGAGCAGTCCGCTTCTTCCGGTTCTTTTGAATCAATGAGCCAAGATACTGGAGAAGAGTTGAATGGTCGTTTCACTGCGGTACAAATTGCAACAGAGGGAACGTATGAGGAAACAAAGCTCATAAATACCAAGTTGGATGCTATTGCGGCTCGTGATGGTGGCGCAGAGAGTAGCTTACTAACAGCTAGCGTGAATACTATAATGGGTAATGTAGGTAACATTTGGTTAGCTGTTGATGAGGGTAGGACTATCCTTGCACAAAGCTTAATGTACTTGCAGTCGATTGATGAGCGACAAGAGCGTTGGCATAAGCCTATGTTGCAAGCATTCAATGATATACACGAATTGAAAGATAAGATGAGTAGATTGTAAACTTAATTTGTGCCATGTTAAAGTAAGAGGGGAATGCGTGATGCACTCTCCTCTTTTTGGGGGTGAAAGTTTTTGTTTTTCACAATATAGATAAGTGTTGTTAAACTGAGTGTTAATTTTTGGTAGAGTGGAAAATAATAGTTATCTTTGTGGTCGAATTTCAAAACTTATAAGGACATGAAGATATTAGAACCGAGATATGAAATCCTATCCCAAGGTGAGGGCATGGATGGAGTTTATAAACAGATAGAGTTGTGCGGTCGTACATGTTATGCGTCAAGTATGAAGATTGATAAAGAAAGCGCAAAGCCTTTCGTTGAGCGTATGGTAAGCAGTAATCATCTTGCCATGTGTGAGCATGGAACGATTTACCTCCATGTTGCCTATGAAGAAGGATTTTTTGTACCGGAGTCTTTATTGGTCAAGCACTATCGTGAGAACAAATATTCAAAGGTGATGCAGATTGGCAGTGACTACTATATCACAACCAACTACAGAGTGATAGTTGAAAATAACTGGTTTGAGGATTTGGACTATATTTGCGAGCCTACGGAATGGCATGAGAAGCGAATAACAGTCCGTTTTACTACTCAGATTGCGGTAAGTAGAGAGGCTAACAGACATCGTGTAGATTCCGTAGCGGAACAAAGCACCCGATATTGCAACTATAGTAAAGATAAGTTCGGAGGCGAGATTGCTATCAACAAGCCAAAGTGGGTTAGCGAAAATGATGCGGTTAATCCATTGTCTTTTGATGGTGGAACATTTGTTGACCTATCAAAGAACATCGGTAGTTATGAACATTGGAGTCCGGTAGAAAAATGGTGGTTTGCAAATAGAGTATGCGAAATGATGTATTTGTCTTTGGTCAAGGATGATGGTCTTAAGCCACAGGATGCGAGAACAATACTTCCTCTTGATACCAACACGGAGTTGATTCATACCGCATTTGTGAGCGATTGGAAGCATTTCTTCGAGCTGAGAAGCCTTGGTACGACCGGAAAGCCTCATCCAGATATTGAGGTCTTGGCAACACCATTGATGAATGAGTTCAAGGAACGAGGTTTGATTTAATCGCTTATGAAGAAGAAAGCCAAGCAAATAGCCAAGGTGATGAGCAATGACGCTTTGGAGGTTGTTGCTCAGATGATTGTTGATGAGGCTAAAGGTGTGCGCTATGAAGTGTATGCTGATGGCTCTAGTAAGAACAACAAGTGTGGTTGCGGTTGGCTTGTGCTTCATAAGGGAGCGATTATCAATAGTGGGAAATATACATTTATCACAGCCAAAGTGAACGATTCGGTGAGAGCCGAAATAAGGGCGGTCATTCAAGCATTGGGTGATTGCCCTCCTTTGTGTTCTGTTGATGTATATGTGGATTGCCAAGTGGCTATAGAGAGAATACAGGCTTGCAAGTTAGGAGACTTACAGCCTATATATAATAAGGTAGCGAAAGGCAAGGTGATAAGATACCATTGGGTTAAGGCTCATAGAGGTAATATGTATAACGAAATGGTGGATTCTTTGGCTTTTTCTGCTACAGAAAGTTAATTTCGTGCCCACATATATAACAAGCGTTAAAATATAAAAGAAATACATTAAATAATTTGCATATTTCGATAATTCTTTGTATCTTTGCAATGTAATTAAGAAACAAGGTTACTAATTAAAAAGGTGAGACACACCGTAAAAACTGTGATTCGTTATGAATACTAGATTGAGTAAGAAAGAGACAATGGTTTATGGCAACATCGAAGTGATGGCTGATGTAATTGGTGGTAACAAGTACTTTACATTTGCTGAGTTGTATGATTTCGATTTGGATAATACCAAGGATGAGTTGAAAGAAATTTTAAACTCTTTGACTGAGAAAGGTTACTTGAAGAGTTTTCACGATTTCGACGAAACTTATCGAGTTTTAAAGTAAGAATAACAAAGGGGATATAAAATCCCCTTACAATATAAATTTAGAGCGTGAGACACACGTAAAACTGTATTGAAACAATGAAAAAGGTATTCACAATTGAGAATGCGTTAGCGTTTTTATTTGCTCTTGAAATAGTATCATTAATTTATTTTCTTGGATAGGGCTTATGCAGATTAAGTTTGGTAAGATAAAGTTTACTGCGGCTAAGTCCGAAAAAGGATGCCGCTTTGATGCTTGCTACAAAGGGGAGCATGTGGCTTTTGAGAGTGAAGATATGTCTTTGTATGATGATGTTTTTTCTGATAATAACAGAAGAGCAAAGGCTGCAAAGAGAGTGATTTACGAGAATATTAAGCACAAGTATTATGAGACCCATAGAGATTAGCGATTTCAACGCTGCCGATGAATTTGTCGTTGAGGCAATGATGCAAGATGGCAAATTCAAGGTTATCGGCAAGGTTATTATTGATAATAATCTTCTGAATGATGATGATTTGGAAACCATCTGGGATTATGCCAACTGGGAGACGAACGGCTATGAAAAGATGGTTGTCTCTAACGGAGTGTACAAAGGCTTGAAAGCATTTAGCGATGGGCGTTTGTTCTATGTAATTACTGATGATGAGGTCGGAGTGGTAAACGACAATATCATGGTACGTAAGCATTATGATGTCAACAATGGCTATTATATAAAGTCATCAAGGTTACACAAGGAGCAATCCAGGGATTTGTGGTGCTTTGGTAGCTGCGAGACCATAACTAACGAATATAAGTCAAACCCTTTTATATGTGGTAAGTGATGGCAAAAAAGATTAATCATATTAAACCTTCCTTCATTGAAGGCGGTGAAGTCTGGCATGATATTGATAAGTTCCCGATGCTAGACCATACAATTCTAGTAGAGTTGCCGGAAAAAGGCTCTGACGTATTGATTTACCAGACGCAAAATGTATGTATTGAGCGTGTGGATAGGTTCATACCTACGAAGTCTTTTGTTCCGAAGCGTTGGGCGTATGCGATAGACTTAGCTCAATGCAAGCAACTTGAAGGATGAAAACAAAATACAAAACTAAGAATAAGCATATGGAAGAATCAAGAGGTGTTTACACATTACCAGTCTTGTATAATGAGCAAAGTGGTACAAACGAAGGTGTATGTGTAAGAAAAGAACTTGGAGTAGTTGTTGCAATCGACAATGAAGATGAGTTTAAAGGTGTTTTTTCAAAGGATGGTGAGGTTGATGTATTCAAGCAGTTACTATCACAAGAAGTGTATCGTTACTATACAGAGCACAACGCATTCCCTACTGGGCCTTTGGTTTCTTACAAGATGGATGGCGACATCATCTTTGATTACGTTGAAGTAACTATTGGAAAAATGTATGGCGGTTATGTTTATGTTGTTCATTACAACTTTGCAAGCACCGCATCATGATAAACAAGATTGATTATGACAGTAGTAAGAGATAGAATTAAAATTGCAGCTCAGATTGAAGTCTTGGAGGACATTGCTATTGACTATAGGGGAAAGACAATAGACAATATCATTCAACAGCTAGAAGCAAGGTTGAGTGCGTTGAAGTAAGTTCAAATTTTTGAAGTTGAAAGACTATGAGTGGTGGACGTTTTGATTATGCTCAGTATAGGATTGCTGACATATACACAAAGATAGAAGATTATGTTGATGGTCATCCATTGGATGAGGAAGATGAAAGATGCTTTCTCGAAGACCGATGGCTAGAGGAGGAAGAAGACAAGTATGTTAGAAAGCATCATCATACGATGCCTAACAGATATGGCTTATCTAAAGAGACTATCAAGGAATTCAAGAAGGGTATTGAGCTTCTGAAGAAGGCTCAGGTTTATGCCCAAAGAATAGACTGGCTTCTTTCCGGTGATGATGGAGAAGATAATTTCCATCTACGTTTGAAAGAGGATTTGGCAAGTCTTAAAAGTAAGAAAGGATAGATTATGAGTTGGAATTATCGTTTAGATACACCTATGATGCAATTAGCTGAAGAGGTGAATAAGAAATATGATACCGATGCTGGTAAGATGCTTCTTTGCACTTATCTCTTTATGGTATCAAGTGAAGAGGTCAAGGACAAGCAAGCTTTCTTTGATTGGGTAGAAGAATTGAGTAAGTCTAGCAAGTGTGATGCGGTAAGGGAGTACGTGGAAATCAAGGACAAAGCCGATTGGCTGCATGGTGGATTCTGTAAGCCGATTTACCGCCACTACAAGGGTAATTTCTATGAGTATCTTGGAGAGGTTACTGATAGCGAGACTTCTGAGGTAAAGGTTGCGTATCAAGCAGTGTGCGGACAGCATGAAGTTTGGGTGCGACCAAAGGAAATGTTCTTTGGTAATGTTGAGGTAGATGGTAAGCTAGTTCCTCGATTTGAGAAGGTAGATTTAAAAGACTTAGAGAAACAAGCCGAGATCAATGGACAGAAGAAAGATTAAGAGTTTGCTAGGTCTAGCAATCTTGCGAGTGAATGAAGTCGTACCGGATTTCGAAGACTTGAATAAGGTTCTTCCTTTGCTTAGACAGGCAATTGATGAATTAGATAAGTCTGATTCGGGTTCAGTTTAAAAAGGGTGGAAAATGGAAAATAAGCAGACGATAAAACCAAAGGTAGTTCCTTTTGAGATAGCCAAGCTTCTGAAGGAGGTTGGCTACGATGAGAAGATAGCCGAATTTTGGGCTTATGCTAGTCCTTGGACAGCAAAGGGTGGTATTCGTAAGGGTGGAAAATATAATGAGCATTACGGCAGTTATATCGCTTATTCAAATTCCGAGTGGGAGAAATCCAATATTGAGTTTTCTGCTGCCTTAAAGTTGAATAGTAAGCATCCGGCAATATCCGCTCCAAGCTATGATATGGTGTTAGATTGGCTTTTAGAGCATTTCGGTTACTGCATTTGTGTTGCAAACATTTCGAAAGGTAAGTTCTGTTGGCAAACTACATCATGGTGTGTAGAGGAAGGCTTGTGTCATACGGATGGTAAGGAATATTCCAGTAGATACAAGGCAATGGATGCCGCTTTCAAGAGTATCTTAAAGGCTCGCATTGAGAATAAAGATAACGAGGTAATCAAAAGACTTTTGGAGGAAATACAAGATGGAAAGATTTTATGATACTTTTGTACACGCAATAATGATGAAGTTAGAAGCTCGTTTATGTACTGAACTCGAATGTGTTTATAAGAATATAACAAACAAGATTGTTGAGAAGAAAGGTAAACTTACCAACGAAGACGTAATTGAGTTTCAGAAAAAACTACAAGAAGTGTACGACAGGAATGCTGCTATTCGTGAAGAGGTTACTGACATTAAAGATTCCAAGAAATGTATCTTAACTAAAGAAGCATGTGAAGAGTTAATAAAGCGACTTTGCGTGATTAATATAAAAGAAGATGAACAAGCAAAGAATGATAGAGTGGATAGCCACTTGTGATACAGGTGTCTCTTCAATGACTATGTGGAGTGCATTGATGGGGGTAAAACGAAAGAAAGATTTGGATATTCCTAAAGACAATCGTGACTTCCGTAGATGCTATGATATGGTAGAATACGGACACGTAACCTTGGATGAGCTACAAGTTGTAAAGAAGCAATATCCTTGGTTTGCTCCTGTTGTTGACAATTGGAAGGAATTGTCTCTTTTGTTTGAGGAAGAGTTGGACAAACGTTTGTATATACGAATCCGTCAGCTTTGCAAAGAGTCAGATGCTATCCGGTATGAGGTAAAGGGAGGACTTTATTATGAAAGGGGTTTTTGGTATAATGTTTAATTATTTAAAAGATAGAAAGAATGAATAAAGACAAATTAAAGGTCAGCTTTGAGATTGACCGCTACAAGGTAATTGGTATGCTTTCACGTAATTGTGAGAATGCTGAAGAGTACAACGAGATTATGGATATTCTTGAAGGCAAGAATGAGTTTGTGCGTGATGCGAATGGTAACGAGGAACTTGCAAGCCGCATTTGCAATTATGCTTTAGACTCTATCTTGGTTGAGAATCCAGATTTGGCTCTCCGTAAGCGTTTGGATAAGGAACAGAAAGGCGATGATGCTCCTGATGGAATTTCAAATGTTATCGAAATCAAAGGTGATGACGCAAAAAAACTTGTAGAAACTCTTTGTGGCATTCTCTACAAGGGTAAGTGATGTAAAATTCATCAAAAGAATATAAATAAACACTAAAACACTTGCAAGTATAAGAAAAAATGCTTATCTTTGCATCGTGTTTGAAACAGATGGCCTTCTGAGAGGTCGCTTCTACCATAAGTCAAGACTTAGGAGTTTACGGCATGGTTTCCACATTACCCAGTCCAGCTAGACTATAACAAGCAACTCTTATTAGGGTGAGAGACCCTAGTTGCTGCATTAGACAAGTGGTTAAGTCGCCAGCTTTTCACGCTGGTATTCAAAGGTTCGAATCCTTTATGCAGTACATACAAAATTGCCCTATGGTGTAATGGCAACACTACAGTTTTTGGTTCTGTCATTAGTGGTTCGAATCCGCTTGGGGCAACAAGGTGGAATTGGTATATGTTCCACAAAAGGTGCGATATTCAAGCGGTTAAAGAAGATAGACTGTAAATCTATTCCCATTGTGGGTTCGGTGAGTTCAAATCTCCCTTGCACCACGAGAACTTTTGTCATAATACGAGGAATGTAGCTCAGTAGTAGAGCACTTGGCTTGGTAACTAAGGGGGCGTTGGTGCGAATCCAATCATTCCTTTACGCTTTCGTAGCTCAGTGGCAGAGCATAGGATTTTTAATCCTAGGGTCGAAGGTTCGAATCCTTCCGTTGGCACAATGATACACAAGAAGAGAGCCGTGATGTTTGTTTTGTTGGAATCTCGGACATCTGTCAATGGGCAAACGTAGGATGCAGATGAGACGAATAAAGTTGTGAATAAGTCTATGAACTAGGGGAACAAGCGGAATGGCTCTCTATTGTGCTTCATTTGATGGTTTAACGAAAAATTGAAGAATATGAAAAGTCCGTTAAGAATGGCAGTCGCTTTAGAAAAGAACAACAAGATATATCCAAAAGATGTACGGAAGTTCTTGATGGGATTGTACGCCACGCTGCATTTGACAGATAACGCAACGGCTAAAGATATGGAAAAGCTGGTATATTATGCTTTTCGGAATGGTTACCTACTAGGTGTTAAGTCTGAAGGAGGTGATGACCAAAAAGCGTATGACAGACTACCGGATTTGGGAGTAGAAGAAGATATTGGTGATGATTTAAAAAGATAGTCGATAAAAATTGGTAATTAGTTAGTAAAGTTTTTTAGGCTTTGGTGTGTGAACATCGAAGCCTTTTTATATATAATAAGGTAAAATAAAAGCTGAAATGTTAACAAGACTCATATATTAGTTAGGAAAGGTTAAAATACGAAAGAAAAACATTAAATAACTTGCATGTTTCAAAACTTATTCGTATCTTTGCATCGTCAATCAAGATAAGTTGGTTGATTTGCCGAGTGACAAGTTTCACTCAATAAGGTGAGAGCGACACCAAGGGGTAAGACCCGAAACAACTAGCACAATTGATTATGTCTAAGCAGACTGGTTTTTCATTTGCAAGTTCAAAGAAGTCATTAATCGAGACTATTGACGAAATCAAGAAGTCAAAGATGCCTCGCAACGAAAAGATTGTTGCATTGAAGGCTTGCGGTCTTCGTGAGAAAGAAATCTCCGATATGTTGAAGGTTTGTGTGCCAAACGGTTCAACTTCAACGAGATTCGTTTATACATTCGGTGTTGAGATAGAATGTGTTCATGCCGAGCGCAATGCCTTGATAGAGGCAGGTCGTCAGAATGGTGTTGATATTCATTCTGAGGGCTATAACCACACCGACAACAAGAGTTATTTCAAGATTGTTAGTGATTCTTCAGTTGGTGGTGATATAGACCCTAACGAGGTTGTAAGTCCGGTATTGAATGGCAATACAAATGGTATGGCAACCTTAAAGAAGGCTATCAAGTCTTTGGATGCCGTAGGTGCAAGAGTAAATTCTACTTGTGGTCTTCACGTTCATATTGGTGCAGCAAAGTTGACAGGTGAGCAGTATGTTAACGTCTTCAAGAATTATCAGAAACTTGAAAGATTGATTGATAGTTTCATGGCTCCTTCAAGAAGAGGTAATTGCCGTTGGGCAGCCAGCTTGCTTGACAAGGATTTCACTAATTGTCACAGCAATCAAGATATTAGATTCGATGTCTTTCATGGAGATAGATATTATAAGGTCAATGCAGAGAGCTATACACGTCACAGGACAATCGAGTTTCGCCAACATCAAGGTTCTACCAATTTCAAGAAGATAGAAATGTGGGTGAAGTTCTGCGCAAAGCTTGTCGGTTGGTCTCGCAACAATGTCTTCACTAGTGAGGTTATGAATATCGAAGATATACCTTTCTTGAATAAAGAAGAGAAGGCTTTCTTCCAGAGTCGTAAGGATGCATTTGCAACCAATAACGATTAATTAATGTAGTCCTAGGGTAAAAGCCCTAGGACACAAAGAAATCAAAGTATTATTAAGAAAAAGAAAGGGTAAAGATATGTGTGTTATTATTGTATGTCCGAAAGGTGTTGCTTTGCCATCTGTAGATGAGCTAAAGGCGGCGTATATGAGAAATCCAGATGGTTGCGGTTTTGTGAGCGAGTCTGACCATTACAAGAGTTTGCATTTCTCTACATTTATCCGTAGATTGATGAAGCGAGATATAAATGAGAATGTAATCATACATTTCAGATTTGCTACTCATGGTTCTGTCTGTGTCAAGAATTGCCATCCATTCTACAAGGCAGGTTATTGGTTCGCACATAATGGAGTGCTCCCGATTTGCTCCGAGCATGATAAAACAGATAGTCAAATTTGTTTTGAACGTTTCATTTATCCTACTATCAAGAAATATGGTTGGGGTTCTGATGAACATATGAAAGAAATGAACAAATGGACAGCTCATGGTTCTAAGTTTGCAATGTTGCATAATGGTGAGATTGTGAAGTCCGGTAAATTCATAGAGCGTGATGGACGGTTCTATTCTAATTTGAATCATTTGGGTTATATGAGAAATGTAATAAACTTTTAGAAGATTAATGTTTAGGTTCTTTTTATTCGACAAGCGTCAGATGTCCGTGAGGATATTTGGCGTTTTTTTGTTATATAAGGAGTTCTATTTTGCGTAGCTATTAATTGTTCGTTTATGTGATGAAATAGCCTTAAATCGCTTAGAAATGCCGTTATTACTCACTTTTGCTTAAAAGTGAGATACTTGCAAATGGTTTAGTGCATTTATTATTCTTTTCGTATTATCTTTGCACTAGTTTTAACAAATATATCGAAAGAATGAAAGATAAAATTTTCCAGTTACTAAAACAAGAGTATAAGTCTCTTGGGTTAGGTGATGAAGTTCTTCAGGCACATGCCGAAATGCTTGATAAGATGGGGCTTGTTACTGATGACAACATCGAGACAGTGGTTGCTAGTCAAAAGAGTTTTTTGGAGTCCTTGCAAAAGGACAATGACCGCAGAGTTACCGATGCCAAGAAAAAGTTCGAGGAGGCACAGAAGGCTAAAGAAGATGCTGAACGCAAGGCTGCTGAAGAAGAAGCCAAGAAGAAAGCTGACGAAGAAGCCAAGAAAGCCGCTGAAGAAGCCGAAAAGAAACGCTTGGAGGAATTGGCAAAGAAAAACGAAATGCCGGATTATCTCAAAAAATACTTTGAAGAGCAAGCAGCAGAGAAGAAAGCTTCAGATGAAGCAAGAACCAAGGAACGTGAAGAGTTCAAGAAACTCGTTGAGACCTTGACTCAGAAGAACACAGACCAAGCCAAGACTTACAACGAACAGATGGAGGCGCAAAGCAAGACCATTAAGGAATTGCAAGAAACTATCCAAAAGCAAGCTGAGGAGGCTAAGGCTAAGGAAGAGGCTGCTGCGAAAGCAAAGGCAAAGGCAGACCACGATGCGAAGATTTTATCAAAGGCTAAGGAGTTGGGCATTCCCGAAAGTCGTATCAACGAGGGTTTCACCTTGAGCGATGATGCTACAGATGAAGCTATCGAAACATACCTCTCCAAGGTAGCGAACAACTACAAGGCGTTGCAACAACCACAATTCGGGGGCAGCTATCGTGCTAGCGAGGGCGAGCCAACAAAGGAGGACGTTGACAATGTAGCCGCATCATTAGTTCAGTCACTTTAAAAATTGAAAAACATGAATCAGGAATTGAAGACTACAAAAAAGCAAATTGTCTTTGGTGAGGATTCCGTCATTATCCAGAAATGGGAAGGCGACATCAAGGGCGGTCGTGCTTTGGATTGGACAGGCGTAAAAGATGAAGTTCTTTACGCAGGTCGTGTTATCGTGACAGATGGTAAGGGAACTTACAAGCCATTGCCTATTGAAACAGGCAACTATAAGGATTTGGGTACTGCCAGTGACCAATTGGAGCATTACAAGTATGCGGGTGTTCTCTATCGTTCCATTCTGAACGGTGAGCCAGCGGCAATTATGACTGCTGGACAAGTTAACAAGGTAGCAGCTAAGGCTGCAAATGGTGCAGACTATCCGGATGCGTTCCTTACAGCTATGCCAAAGATTGCTTTGGTTAGCGATGAGGATGCAAACAAGTTCGATGAGTCTGATGCAACAATGGACAAAGACTAAAAGAAGGAGGATAACAGATGGAAAAATCACTTTATTTTCAGTTGGTCAATAAATACTTCCCACAACTTGTTGCAAGTGTAGTAGAGAAGTTGAACGGCAAGAATCAGACTGCATTGACCTATATGTACCGAGACCACTTGACTAACACATATAGTCAGGACGGACGCTGGGCATCAATTACTGCGGAATACACACGAGTTGCTGCTGATGTTGTATCAATGGATGCGGAACTTCCATTGAAGAGCCGTGATAAGGTTTCAACCGCTGAGGGTCAAATCCCAAAGGTTGGTATGAAGCTTTACATGTCAGAGAAGCAGCTTAAGGATTTGGATAACATGATTGCGCAACGTTTGCCTCAGCCACAGATTTTGCGTAACTTGTTTGCAGACCTTCCTCGTTGTATTCAGGCGGTTTACGAGCGTATTGAAGATATGTTCCTCAGTGAACTGTCAACAGGTGTAGCTTTGGCAACTCGTTCCGGTGGTACTGGTGTCCGAGTTGATGTAGGTTTTGCCGAGAAGAATAAGTTTGGCCATGGTGTTAAGGCTTGGGACGCAGAGGATGCAACTCCTCTTGATGACATCCAATTGGTTTACGACAAGGCGATGGAAGACCAAAATACCATCACTACTTGTTATCTTGATGATTACACAATTAAGTTGCTTGGCAAGAACAAGCAGGTTCGTGCTCAGTTTGCCTTCAATCAAGGCATTGCAATTGATAGTGATAGCAATATTCCTATTTTGAGCTTTGAGCAGATTGCGTCTATCTTTAAAAATAAGTGGCAGACCAACTTGGTACGTGTAGCCCGTACTATCAAGACCGAGATTAACGGCAAGAAGGGAACACACAACCCTTGGGCTAAGGGTCACATGACCTTTACATGCTATGATAACCTTGGTGATTTGTTCTGGACTAACGTAGCCGAAGCTACAAGACCAGTTGCAGGTGTTACTTATCAGTCAGCCGATGAGTATATCTTAGCTAGCCGTTATTCTACTAACGACCCACTCCGTGAGTTCACTAGCTCACAAGCAATGGTTGTTCCTATCTTGAATAACGTTGATGCCATCTACTCTTTGGACTCAACACAAGCGGTAGGTTAGGCTTATGAGAGGTGAGGTAATTAGTCCGTTCCGTGATAAGTTCCATTTTAACACCATCTATGAAGTTGGTGCAATCTTGGACTTTGACGAAGAACGCATGAACTCCCTTATCGAACGTAAGCTTTGCAAGATGTTGGAGGTGCAGGATGATAACCATTCTGCACCTCTAAAAGACGATAAGGAAATTAAAGATACTCCTAAAAAGGAAGTCTTGAATGATGGAAAAGAAAATCCTGTAAAGGAAGAAGAAAAGAAGTCAGAAGAGACACCTAAGAAGGAAGTCTTGAAGGAGAAGAAGGAGAGCAAGCCTAAAAAGGAGAAAACCTCAAAAAAGGATGCTGCCGAGTCAACCGAAGAGAATTCCCAAAAGGAGAATGTAGAAGAAGAACTTGACGAAAAGACTAAGAGCGAGCAGGAGGCTGCAAAGAAAATCGCTGAGGCTATGAGTCAGGCTCAGAAATAAGGATGTCACATGAAGATAAGAGAATACATTTCGCAGAAGTTGCGTGCTTGGAACATTACCGATGCCCAATTGGAAGATATATCGTCAGGTATAGACCTTGACGAAGAATATACGTCTGATAATTCCCAGGTTGTAGGCAAGGCGATGATTTCCGTAATCGAGGAACTTATGCTTGCCCCATATATGAGCAATGTGAATGAAAATGGATTCTCTGTCTCTTGGGACTACTCTAGGATAGGACAATACTATATGTGGCTTTGCCGAAAATATGGTGTTGCTCCGGATAATGAAGTGGTGGCAGCTTTAGGGCTTTCCACTATCACGGATAAGTCTGATATTTGGTAAATGTCTAGGTTATGTTATATTCCCCTCATATATTAAAGAAGAAGTTCGTGAATAAGGTTGTCAACAAGTACAACGAGGTCATTGGCTCTTCTGAGGAATGGAAAGAAATGGGGCGTTGTCGGTGCGATGACAACTCTACCGAGCATTTCACTACCGAGAATGGTAGCATATATACACCGAAATATCATATTGTTTGTGACAAGTGCCAGATTTCCGAAGGTGATGAAGTCAAGGTCTATTCCGATGATGGAAGCTACCGAGGAGGTGGAAAGGTCTATAATGCCCCTAAGTGCAATTATCTTGGTTATATGAGTATCTATGTCTGATGTTATAAAGGATGAGATAGACGCTTTCTTTGCACAGGGAGAAAGGGAAGTAGATGAATTTCTTGATAGGTTAGGAAAAACTGCTGTTGAGCTTGATAAGGCTAACGGAAACTACCGAAACCGCACAGGTAATCTCAGAAGGTCTAACTATAGTAATGTACATGACCACACCTTGACCATTGGCAATAAAGCGGAATATGCGTCTGATGTTTCCTCTAGGGGGTATGATGTTATAGATTCGGGTATTCAGTATATCAAGAAAGAAATCGAAGATATGCGATGATAACAGAAATAGATGCTGGTCATGTAATCTATGATGACTTGGAACTTATGGGATTGGAACGAAGACTGAAAGGACATCTGACAAAGGGTGGACTTGAAGGGGAAAGACCTATGGTCGGTGAGAAGATTCCTGATGAAGGCATGATAGTAATCATTCCTAAGCGCATGAGTGCAGACAAGACATATTTCAACGATTGTACTATAGAGGTAAACATATTGCTCAAAGATATAGAGGGCGAGGCTAATCCTCAATTGAACGAGCTTTTAAAGAAGGCTATTCAAACCCTGTCCGACAATGAGGTCGGAAAATTTGAGGATGTATGGTATCGTTATTCTATCCGCTCCCACGGCATAGAGCAAGAGAGTAGGTTGAGTTGCCATTACGCAAACATTACTATTGATTTTGAAACATTAAACGTAACATAAGATGAAACCATTTATTGGAATCAAGAGAATTTGGTATGGTGCTCCTCTTACCGAGGCAAATACACCTGCCAAGTTGGCTGCATGGTTGAAAACCGCTACAGAGGTTAAGAACAGCCATGAGGGAACATGGGGATATTCTCAGGATGACCCTAGTGTTACCGAGTACAAGAACGAACTGAACGGACAGGTTTACTATCGTGACAAGACCGATGAGGGTGCTAAGACAATTACATTCTCTATTGGTGTCTTTTCATGGAAGAATAAGGTAGACTTGCAGGGTGGCAAGATGTATGATGCAACAGGCGCAGAGACCACAACGGAGACAGACGCAGTAGGTTGGTCTTCTAGCCAAGATTTGGCAAACATTAACAAGTGTATTGTTGCTCAGACCAAAACAGGAAACTACATCGTTTTCTCAAATGCGGCTATCGTAGCCAAGGGAGACCAGCAGGACAAGAATATCACTTTGGGTATTTCTGCCGTTGCTATGGAAAGTGAGACCGATGGTGTGGCTGGCGAGTACCAATGGGAAGGTTCTGCGGTTGTGGAACAGGGATAAGAAGACATAGGCAACAAATGATAGAGGGGGATGGTGTTAAAGCCGTTCCCCTTTTTTAATATTCAGAACCATGAGTAAGGCAAGTAAATTAGTTGCGGATGCAATTCTTGGAGAGGACTCCGTAACAATAATGGTGAATGGAAAGACTTATTGTATTTCACCACCTACAATTATAAAATTGGTCAAGGCGGCTAAATACCTTAATAGTTTTGAAGAGGGCAAGACCTTAGCGGAAGTCTTAGGCATGCTTAAGAATTTGTATGATGCTTGTAAGGCGTTGTCCATATTCATACAAGGCGATGAATCCATTAGTGATGAATTATCTAAAGGAACGTTTGAAGAGGTTGTCAATGGCTTACAAACGGCTTATTCCTTAATCTCTATAAAGGATTTTCAGACGCTATCAATTTTGGCGAAGAGTGCGGCAAGGATGATAGCAAAACCACGACCATAGGTAACGATACACTCTTAGGGCAGATTGCATCTTTTATGGATAGTCTGCACTTATCTTACCAAGAAGTCGTGAAAGAGATACCTTATAGAAATTTATTACTGATGGCAAAAGACAAGCAAAGAGTAGCATGTGGTGATGTAATGTATGAGGTAACGGAAGAAGAGTTTGGAATGAACTTCAAAAAAGGATAAGTTTAAAATAATGCAAATAAAGCATTAAAAGCACTAAAACATTTGCAAGTTAGCGAGATATTATTTATCTTTGCAAGCGCAGAACAAAAAAGGATAAAATGGCGATTTAAGAAATTGATAAGATATTAGAGACACGAAACCCGATGGACTATACCGAAAGGCAGTCCGAGTCACTATTCCTTTGACTTTGCAATCGGTAGTTTCGTGTTTTTGTGTTTAAAATAAGATGCAAGACGTAAGGTTGATATTCGAGATACTGGTTTCCATGTTGCTTTGCGTTTGTCTCATATTGCTTGCTGTAAGTAGATATAGGCAAAAGAAAAAGCGTGAAGAACCGGAGCGAAAGGAAATGGACTTGATAGACTTCTTTTCTTTGGGAGGAGTTGCCTATTATTGGAACAAAGGTGGTAAGCAGCAGAAATGCTACACATACGAAGAATTTCTGAAAATCAAAGCTGACTACGTTGAGCTTTGGTTGAATCAGAATAGATATATTTTTAACTCTCAATTAGATAGCGATGATATATAAAGTATATGTTTTGTTTCCGACAATAGTTGTATCAGATAGTATTGTCGGTATAGCTTGGCTAGGAAAGGTCTTTGGCTGGCGATATGGAAAGAACAAGAAAAAGAGCAAGAATGTGTCCTTAATGATAGGATATAACACAGGAATGTCTCTTAAGTCGAAAATAGACGATAACGCAGCGGATGATTATTTAAGACGCATTGCCGAAGAAAATAGAATCTAAATTCAAGGGTTAGAGTCCCTTTTTTACAACCATATTACTTGTGGTTATTTTTATACATCGGTTTTTATTAACGATTGTTTTTTATGGTAGATAAATGTATAAAAACGAGCACAAGTTCCCTTATAGATGGACTAAAAAAGATGCTAATTTCACAAAAGACAAAGGTAAGGTGATGTCTTGCTTTTGTTGTGGAGGTGGAAGTTCCTTTGGCTACAAACTAGCTGGCTACGATGTTGTAGCCTGTAATGAGATAGACCCAAAGGTTATGAAGATGTACTTGAAAAATCACGATGTCAAGTACGCTTTCAATTGTGATATTCGTGAGTTGATTACCAATATCAATATGGGGGGGGCATATTATGAAAGAAGAGCTTCATAATTTGGATATATTGGATGCTAGTTTCCCTTGTTCGGTATTCAGTATTGCAGGTGACCGCCAAAAGGCTTGGGGAAAGGAAAAAGTATTCCGAGAAGGTCAGAAGGCGCAAAGGCTTGACGATTTGGCTTTCTACTCAATCGACCTCGCTAAAGAACTAAAGCCAAAGGTAGTAGTTTTTGAGAATGTTCAAGGTTTATTACAAGGTGAAGCCATCGAGTACGTAAAGGAGATTTATAGACAGATGAATGATGCCGGATATATCTTGCAGCATTGGCTTCTCAATGCACGTAACATGGGTGTTCCTCAAAACAGACCTAGGGTATTCTTTATTGGGTTACGTAAAGACCTTTGCGAGCCGTTTATGGTTCAAAAGGATTTGTTCGAGCGAGTGCCTAAGATAGATATGGACTTCAACGAGAAAGAAATTGTCTTGGATGAGTTCTCTGACTATTGTGGAAGGCAAATTCCTAAAGGAATGATGAAGTATTGGGAGCATAGAAATGAGAAAGATAATTCTATCGGTGATATTGTCAAGCGGATGGATAATCGTCTTTCTATGTTCAATAACATGTTTCTCAAAAAGAACAAGGTATGCAATACCATATCAGCAATGGAGGATAGACTTGTGTATTATGATAATCCAAGTTATCTTTCAGCACATGATACGATTTTAGCATCAACATTTCCGATGGATTATGACTTTAATGGCATGAAACCTTGGTTTGCTTGCGGAATGTGTGTTCCTCCTGTTATGATGGCTAATGTAGCTACAAGAATCTGGGATTGTTGGTTGTCAAAGATTAAAAAGGAGGAATGCGCATGATAACAGCAAGTATGACTTCGGGTGAGATGCGTAGAGTACGAAACTTAGATGAAACAAGAATCTATGAGTTTCAGATGCGAAAAGCTAATGAGCTTAAACGTGAAATGAGAAAGCAGAACGTACGACAAATAACAAAGACCTTTGAGCTTGCTACACCGAATGCCGATTATCTCATCGTTGTAGGTGTAAAACATGGCGATGTATTTGCTTCCGGTTTGTTCATTTATCTGAAGGAAACCAACGAGTATATTCCTATGAGTAGAAACGAGGGGTATAGCGAAGATTGTTTTGCTATGAGCGTTCATTTTCTGAAGAGATTTGCAGAAAGGTTTTTGAAAAAAGACTTACCGATTGCCAAGATATTGCAAAAGATATATACATCGTTTACGGGTGCAGTTCAGCTCTATAGTGATGACAAGACAAGAAGAGTGGTATTTGCTATTCCGGAAGGGCTTATACTCACAGAATACGAGCAAGAAAAGCATATCATCCACTACAAAACCTTTGTAAGCATGGATATGCTAAAGAAGACACAGAAGCGAAGTTACGAGAAGATAAGTGCATTTCTCATGGAATCTTGTCAGCAAATAGCTAAAGCAAGAGACACCGGAAATGACGAAAGGCTGTGCGTTGTGTACAGAAGGTTTTACAATGATATTGATTTGCTAGATACAAAGGAGGCGCAAGCCGTATATTCAAGTTTCTTTGAAAAAGGAGGTAACAATGAAAGATAAAAGTATAACAAGGTTTCTTGGTGATATAAAGCCTATAAAGAATTACGAAAGGTATTATGTTAGCAAGCTGGGACATGTTTTTACTATTGGGAGAACGTCTCAATTAAAGGAAATCGCACCTTGCAAGACACCAAAAGGTTATCTGAAGGTATGGCTTTACAAGAACGGAAAGCGCAAGATGTTTTATATACATCGTTTGGTAGCTCAGGCTTTCTTGGAGAATCCAGAAGCGTTTCCAATGGTGAATCATAAGGATTTCGATAAGACGAATAACGATGTAGACAACTTGGAGTATTGCACCGCAAGATACAATGTGATTTATTCTGCTATAGCAAAGAAAACCTCTTCCGAATACTTGGGTGTGACTTGGAATAAGAGTGTAAGAAAATGGCAAGCGCAGTATCAGATAGGTAAAAAGAAAATATATATAGGTTGCTTTGATACGCAAGAAGAGGCTCATGAAGCTTATGTTAACGCTATAAAAGAGATTTGATATGCTTGAATTTGATAGAATATACAATTCCGACTGCATAGAAGGAATGAAACAAATAGAGAGCGGGAAAGTAGATTTAATTGTTACTGACCCACCATATTGTATCTCCTATAAGACCGGATGGAGAGCAGACGACCATCGTTTCTCTAAGGAAATACTCAATGACGATAATGAGCAATTGATTATTGATTATATGAGCGAATGCTACCGAATTTTGAAGGATGATAGTGCTGCTTATATCTTCTGTAGTGCCAAGACCTTGGACTTTTTTATGCAACAAGCGAGGCACGCAGGGTTTACCATTAAGAATGTGCTCATTTGGCGAAAGAACAACCATACGGCTGGAGATTTAGAGGCGCAATATGGTCAATGTTACGAGCCAATCTTGTATTTGAATAAAGGCAGACGAACCATAAATGGCAAGCGTTTGGAGGACGTATGGGACTTTGATAGAGTTCCATCAGATAAATTGGTACATCAGAACGAGAAGCCAATCCCCTTGCTTATGCAATGCATTTTGAAATCATCGGACGAAGGCGACTTGGTGTTTGATGGTTTTATTGGTTCAGCAAGTACAGCTTTGGCGTGTTTGAGAACGAACAGGAAGTTCATCGGTTTTGAATTGGATGTTGATTATTTCAAGGTGGCGCAAAGAAGAATTAAGGAAGAAATGTTTAATCAAAAAGATATGTTTGGATATGATGGAACTGAATAATATATACCAAGGAGATTGTCGAAAGCTTTTGAAACTGATTGATAGCGATAGCATAGACCTCGTATGTTCCGATGTGGCTTATCCGGTTCAGTCTAGGGGTGGCTCAGGGAGTATGGGAGGATATTGGACGGAATCTCAAACAAGAAAGGGCAAGATATTCAAGAATAACGATATTGATATTTCGGACTACATCAATGATTTGTACCGGATATTAAAGGACAGGTCGCATTGCTATCTGATGTGTAATGATTATAATTTAATGCACTTTCTTGATGTGGTCGGAAAAAGTGAGTTCCATTTTACCAAATGCTTAATATGGGATAAGTGCGCAAAAATATGTGGCCGCTATTATATGGCACAGAAAGAGTATATCATCATGCTACGCAAAGGTGGTGATAGACCGATAAATGAATGTGGTACATCTGATATTCTGAGTGTTCCTATTCCAACGAACAAGCGCAAGGATAAGGATGGTTTGATTAATCAGACTGAAAAACCAGTAAAGTTGATGGAGATACTAATCAGAAACTCGACAAATGTTGATGATGTTGTTCTAGACCCATTCATGGGGAGCGGTACAACGGCAAGAGCTTGCGTAAACCTTGAAAGAAAGTATATAGGCTTTGAAATAGACCAGCGTCAAGTAGATTTTGCCAATAACGAATTAAAGAATATGAGTAGGCAGTTAAGTCTGTTTTGAAACTATGGATATGTGCAAGGTGTTTTGTTGCAATCCTGTTGTAAGAAATGGGAATAAAGAAACAACGGATGCTCTTATAAGAGCTATGAGAGACGAAGCCTTAAAACGAGGGTTGGTACGTGATGAATTGATAGATTTTTGCAACCAATTCATAAGAGAGGGCGAAATCAAAGCTTGTATAGAGCATTTGCTAGATAATTTCAAACGTTATTTTTGGAGGTATCATTGATATGAGAAGAAGAAAGTTGAACAAGTCTCCAGTGCTAGGCTTCTGCGGATTTGTTATCGGTTACGAATGCAAGGAAAAGGGAATAAAGCTGATGGAGTGCGATAAGGCGCAAGCAGATGCAATCATAGTTCCTCATCACTTTTCACACAAGGTAACGAAGAATAGTTGCTTGAATCTTTTGGTATTGTATAAGGATAAGATAAGGGGTGCAATGCAAATAGGGTATGGAATCCGACCGCACATCAAGACTGAAAAGGGCGAAGTGTTGGATTACCATCAAGTGAGGGAATTTGACAGAATGTGGCTGTCTGATGATATGCCAAAGTTTAGCGAGACGATTTGCCTATCTCTCTTGCATAAGTATATTAGGGCAACACATAAGGAAATCAAGTACCTTATATCTTATGCCGATACGTCCATAGGTAATAAGGGAACTATATATAAAGCTGCAAACTATGAGCATATTGATACCATTAAGGCAGATTTCTATGTATTACCAAGTGGTGAGCGTGTGCATCCGGTTACTATGTGGCATCGGCACAAGACAAGAACATGGGAGGTTCTAAAGGAACTATACCCAGGAATAAAAAAGGCAGAAGGGTTTCAACTTAAATTTCTGAAGAAGTTATGAAGAAAAGAAATAAATGTATTCCTTGTCATTTGCATCCAGATCCTGAGCATTGGTTTAGAAAAGGTCAATCTTGGAAGGCGAAGGGCGCTTATGAAAGCGAGGATGATGCTTGGGAGTTTCTGAATCAGAATCCGAAGTTACGGGCACAAGGTATGGCGGTGTATCGGTGTAGGATATGCAACAAATATCATATAGGGCACAAGAACAACAAATAAAAAATATAAACAGCAATGATAGTAATAAAAATCAAAACATGGAAAAACTGGAAGAAGGACTTTCTTGATTGGGTGCAAGAACCTCGACGCAAAACTTGCAAGGATTTTGTAGACTATATGGAGGCTTTGCAAAATCGTGTTCTCTACAAAATAATAGCCGATACTTGCGATAAATACGGCAATATGCGTGAGGGGCAAATCCAAGACATCACAGAAGCAGTCGAAAAATGCGTGGCTGAGTGTGCTAAAGAAGCACGCAAGTTAATCGATGAATGTCAGCCCGTAAAATTCTTCTAAGGCTGTAACTCTCATTACAAGCAACACAAACTCTACACAACAAGCGCAGTCAGCGTTATTTTAAAACATAAATAGTTGAAAATATGAAAAAAGAAGATAGACTTAAAATATATCGCAAATACGATGGTCATTGTGCTTATTGCGGCAAGAGTATAGAGTATAAGGATATGCAGGTTGACCATCTTGTTCCGAAGAATCGAGGGTGTTACTCTCGGTGGAGCAACAAGGCGGGAAAGTTTGTCGTATCCCATGGCGATGATTCCATGGAGAACTATATGCCATCTTGCAGGTCTTGTAATCTTCGTAAGCGTGATATGAGTTTGGAACAATTTCGCTCAGAGATTACTAAACAGGCTAAAGGATTGCTTAATGGTAAGGCTTCTTTCCAAGTAAAGATGTCGCTTGCTTATGGGTTAATCGAAGAGCACTTTGATAGACAAATTGAGTTCTACTTTGAGAAATTTAAATAGTTGAGAATATGAAGAAGTTTAAGAAGTCGATAGAGATTAGCACTGAGAATATTTCAGACGTTCTTCAAGTGCCAATTGTTACAAGTTTATACAAGACTAAGAATTTTAAAAATCCTTGTCTTGAAGGTCGTAGCGTTCCTTATGATACTATAGCATTGATGTATGTTCATATCGAAGGCTTTGATAGCGATTTTTGTATTGACCAAGGCAACATTCTCGCTCTTGATATTTGCGATACTTGGTATGCTTTTTCGAGGCGTGGATGGGATAAACATAAAAACGATGAGGTATGAAGAAAAAAGGATATTACGAATACGACCAGCCCATTTACCCACACTTATTGTGTGTTGGGGTTGGGTTGCAGTTTGAGGATGCAAAGAAAGCATTCTTGAATAATGATGGTACGGATATTGAAAAGTACGATTTTTTTAATGGTGATGGATTTACTTATTACGGACTTCACATAAGAGAAACAGGAAGAAAGTGCGTTCTTGTTTTATTCAGTAGCAGTAAGGCTATGCGTATGAATGTAATTTGTCATGAGGCTAGTCACGCTTGTGATGCTATCGAGGGTAATATTGAAATGAAACATGGTGGAGAACCATCTGCCTATCTGATAGGTTGGATAGCATCATGTATCAATAAGGCTCGTTTGGGAATTGGAGATTTCGTTGAAATCGTAGATAAGGAAGAAAAATAGCCCAAAGGCAAAATACCTATTTGGGTTTACCCCATCACTATATATAATAATGTAGTGGTGGGGATTTTTGTGTTAACGTCAGCAAATTATTTGTTCATACTATTATAGAGTGTTAAAGGCTATAAGAAACACATTAAATAATTTGCATATTTCGAATATTCTTTGTATCTTTGCATCGTAATTAAGAAATAAAGGTTACTAATTAAAAATGGTGAGACACACCACAAAAACTGTAATAAGAAAATGAAAAAGTTTTTTGAAAACTTATCTGAAAAGTTTAATGATGCGGCTTTTGAGGCGCAGCTTGATGATTTTACTTGCGAGTTTGATGCTATTAACAAACCTGCTGAAATCGTGGTGTCCGTTAAGAGTAGAAAGGTTATCCATTCATATGGAAATATTTCTTCTTATCCATATTACAATGTAGATAAGATTAATATCTATAATGAAGACGGAGAAGACGTGTCTTCAAAATATCCTTTGTTCTGCCAAAGAGTTAAGGATTGCGTGCCTTCTTATAAAGATGTAGAGAATGACTTGATGGAGGCAAATATGAGCGATACCGAGCTTTATTTCGGCTCAGAGGATAATTATTTGCATTACAAGTATGGTAACTAAATGGTTTGGATATGGAGTACGAAAATAAGTTTGTAGGTCTTTCATCTGTAATGAGTCACGACCTTGAAATATTAAGGTATGAACTAGAGTATGGATGGAAATTGGCTCTTATACCAAATGATGTGTGGTACAACTAATTACTTTTAAAATTTCAAATTATGGCATATTATAAAGTTAGTGTAGATGTATCGGATTTATTCGATGATATGCTCGTCCATGCACAGAAGAGTTTTCTTATTGACAAGTTTTGCTCTTTAGCAACAGACCAGCAGATAGAGGTAGTAAGCGAAATGCTGGAGAACCTAAATGGCGACCAAGTAGCTAAAGTTATAGAAGACGCTTTCGATAACTTGCATGAGCAAGGTCAAGAGCAAGTAATCAACTATGTGAACGAATAAGGCTATGATGTCCGATAAACAATATAGAGTTGCTCGCAAGGGTGTTGTTGAGCAACTTAAATTAGCTCAGAGACTACATTGCAAGCACATGGAGCAGAAGTATAAAGTGGCTTTGGAGAAGTTAGAGAAACGCTTCTTAAAGCCGGATGCTGTGGGCTGCTTCGATTTGGGCGCAAGGGTATCAAATAGTTATTATCATCTTTAAATGGTTAAGGGTATGGAAAAGAAAGAATATTCTGTTGTCGAATTTATTCAATATCTCAAAGATAAGCCATATATTAAGCTTTATAAAGCAGCTCGTTTAGCTGAGATTAATATGAGAAGAGAAATGAGAATATTGCGATATTCCCCGTTTTATTTAGATAGAGAATAGATGTATTAAAATAAAGGTTATGGGAACAAAAGTAGAAGTAAGGACTATTCCTTTGCATGGATTGTTCATCCATAGCAAGCAGGTTTGGCGGTCACTCGGTAAGCTTAGAGCTGAAAGCCATTCTACGACAGCGCAAAAGGTGTTTATGAATGAGCATGATACCGAGGTATCAACTGAGAATGCTGATTTCATTGATGGCTTGAAAGTCACTCCTTATGATGGTGAGCTGCCAAAAATATCAAAAAACGTTGGTAGTATGAGTTACTACCAGTATTGTTTAACGCAAAAATTGGTTTAGTTATGGAAGATTTATCTATTGGCTCAGAAATCGTCTTGAAGGTAGTTGAGGCAGAGAAAGAACAATGCAATGGTTGTTTTTTCGATGAGATATGTACTGGCATTTATGAAAAAGTTTGTGGAGATTTCAAGTGTGTCGCAATCGACAGAAAAGACGGAAAGGCTGTTCAATTTAAAAGAATAAAGTGATATGGAGATAAAAATTAATATAGCGGCTATTTTAAAGGATAAACCGCAAGGAACTAAGTTGTATGACTGGTTGCATAATATAGATGTAGAGTTAGATACTATCAGTACTACAGATACAGAAACAGTAGTCTGGTGTACGAATGAGACTAATAATAATACTACTTGCCATCGTGGTTATTCCGAATTTGGTACAGAAAGAGGTTATCCTGATGGCTTACAGATTCTCTTTCCTTCAAAGGAAATGCGTGATTGGTCTAAATTCGCTTGGAAGAAAGGAGATGTGCTTGTTAGTAAGCATGGAACTAAAGAGGTTATCTTTGATGGTTTCGATGATGACTATTATGTCACTTTCAAAGGTAAGCACGCATTAGAGACTATAGAAGGAGAGTCAGAGTACAAGGGTGAATCAGATGATGGCTATAATTATTTTTATACAGAGAACTATTATCTTGAATCTGAGGATGCTGCCCAGACTTACATCAATACTCTAGAGAAGATATTGGGTGGCAAACTCAATCGTGAGACCTTGGAGATTGAAAAGCAGACTGAGTTCAAGGATGGAGATATAGCTTTTGCCGACTATGGTAATAGACAAAATGTATTTGTAGTATCAGACAAAACTGATTTATCAGAAGGTTATAGCTCATTTATTTCTTTAGATTTAAGTAGTCTAACTTTGAGTATGGGCTGCAGAATCAGTTTCTTTAAGAAAGACCTTTGTAAACTTCGCCTTGCTACAGAAGAAGAGAAAAAACAGTTCTTCTCAGCTCTCGAAAAGGAAGGCAAACGATGGGATAGTGATAAGAAAGCTATTGTTGATTTGAAGCCAAAGGTTGAGCTAAAACCATTTGATAAGGTGCTTGTCAGAGACTTTGGAAGCCAAGCATGGCAAGTAAGCTTGTTTGGCTATAAAGATAGCGATTTTTATTATTGTTGTAATGGTTGTGGTTGGAATCAATGTATTCCTTACAACGAAGAGACAGCACATCTACTAGGAACGACTGGTGAGTGGAAAGGAGGTGAGGGATGAAAGGATTATGTAGTTACTGCTCCAGATATTTTTTTTGTAGCAAAAGACCCAATCAAAATGAGGAGGATGTAATACTTTGTTCAAGCTTTACCCAGAATAATGATAACGAAGAAAACATTTGGGAGCAGAGAAGATATGAGATAGCAAAAGATGTTGCAGCAGGTCTTGTACAACGTCCTAACTCTACGTATGACAGTGTTGTTAATTCTGCCTTCAAAATCGCAGATAAATTAATAGAACGTTTAAAGGAGAAGTAAGTTATGATAGACGATAAGAAAATAGAAGCTGCCAAAGAAGAAATCTATGAAGATAGATTTCTGTTAAATGGCGAAGAGATAGTCTTCAACAATGATGAAAAGGAAGAAATGTTCTATGAGGGGGACATCAAAGAAGCTATTGGACTAGGTGCTAAGTGGGCTATCAATGAGTTCTTGAACGATTTGAATGAATTGCTTCGTCCTGCTAGCGAAGTTCCTAGAAATGATAACGGAAAGATTCTAGCATTCTCAAAAGCGAATAGTAATATGAACGCTATGTTAAATGAAACTGTTTGCTACACATATCAAAAAATGTGGGAAATTAGAGTTAGAGCATATACTTTTACTGATTGGGCATTCGTGGAAGACTTACTTGATTTAATCAAGAAAGGAGGCAAACAATGATATATCGTGATATTGATAGGTGTTACCTTTATCAAATAGCACCAAAGTTTCCTGATAATTTTGTAGTCAATACAACTTCACCAAAGGAGTATGGTCAGAAACTTTTTAATAGAAAGCGAGGTAAAAAATGAAAGAAAATAAACACTCGTTAAAGATAAGTCGTAGTTGTGGTGATATTACCCTTGATGGTTATCCAATAGCTACATATTCAAATGATGAATTGAAGATTCTAAAGAACCTGTTGACAAAGGTTTTGGATGAAGTGAATGAATATATAAAAGACTAAGCGTATGAAAGAGTTTAAAGTTGGAGAAAGAGTAGTCTTGGAGATTACTGAAACCGAGGAAGAAACTTGCTATGGTTGTTTCTTTTTTGGCAATAGTGGTTGTGAAGTTTGGAGGAAATACCCATGCGATTCTAAACTACGTAAGGATAATAAGAATGTAATCTTTGAAGAAGTTAAGGAGTAAAGCGTATGAAACAGAAGTTGAAAATGATATGGCGAATCCTCCGTGACAGACAGGTTGTAGTAATAACCGAAGACCACGGAAGAATGTACTATAATTGGGATACAAGAAGTCTTGAGGATGTTTGCCAAATGTGTCACAAGGTATGTGAAATGGCTCTTATGATGGATAATAAAAAGTAAAACGTATGGATAAGTTAGAATACATTCCAGGAGATTTGGTTTATATCCATGGAAGTCTTAGAATCATTAGCAATTGTGATGGTTACTATGCAACTTACTATGATGAAAACGAAAGCTTACAAGAAGTTAATGTTAATGTGATAGAAGGTATTCCTATCACTCCTGAGATTCTAGAGAAGAATGGCTGGAAGAACGATGGCTATGATTGGTATAGATTGCCAACAAAAAGAGCTTATCTGTATATAACAAAAGATATAACAACTTTGGGTGAGTTCTTGGTGTGTGTAGGTCTAGACAGACATAATCTTGCTAGTATTAACTTTGTTCATCAACTCCAGCACCTTCTCTTCGGTCTGGGAATTAACTCAGAAATAGAGGTGTAGGTATGGCATTAGAAGTTGTAGTTTTAGATAAGGATGAGTATAAGGCACTTATTGATAATCAAGCTGACGAAGATGAATTAGAGTATTTGAAAGCTTGCCAATATGCTTTAGAGTCCTTTAATAGAGTAAGAGGCTTATGCCCTAAGTGTAAAAAGTCCGTTATAATTGATGGATGGGTATGTCCTTGTTGTGGGTATGATTCAAGTGGTGAAGAAGAATTATATAAATATGGTGATTAACGCCTTCGGGCATAAAAATATAATAAAATGCTTATAAGTGAATTTATTCAACAGCTTCAAGATGTTTACGATGAAGATGGTGATATGGAAATTGCCATCAAGATAGATGATAACGACTTAGGTTCTGAACCTATTGTAGTGAAATCTACTGTTTATGAACAACTTTATATAGTTAAATCCTAACCGCCTTCAGGCATAAATAATAGCAGTATGGATAAAAATGTTGTATTATCAAACAAAGAGTTAGAATTACTCATAACAGGCTTACATTGTGTAGATGAACGTAGTTATAATTTTTATACCACAACATATACACCTTGGAGTGAAGCTAAAGAGTTAAAAGAGAATTTGCGAATAAAGCTCAAAAGAGTATTGTTAAATGTTTAACGTCTTCGGACATAATTTTAAAGATATGACAAAAGAAGAATTAAAAGCAAAGGTTGCCAAGCAACGAAGTATCATCAATGATGCTAACAATCAGATTTGTTCTGATGTGAAGGAGTACATAGAAAGTCTACCATACAAGGTTGGTGACAAAGTGAGCTGTTCAAGATGTAATGTATGTTGGATTGCAAGCATTATTCCAGAACGAAATTACGCAAGATATTCTGGCATGATTGAGGTAAGAATCAACCCTGCTAAGAAAGATGGCACTCGCTCCAATAGAGAGTTTGTATTATGGAGTATGGAAATTGATAGTATCAAGAAGATTGATTAATCGCTTTTAGACATAAATAGTAATTATATGAAATTAACAAAAGAGCAGAAAGAAATATTATCTAAAATCGCTGATATTAAACAGGTCATTCTGAGTAACCATTTTGATATAAGTGATTTGACAGAACAGTTGATTAGCACACTTCCTTTTAAGGAAGGCGATATTGTGTTATATTATAAAGATGAGCCTTATATGGTTAGCAAGATTGAGCCTTGGGACGAAGGGATGGACACTTCTCATACATATCGTTATTATGGCAATATACATCTGGTTCTTAACAAAATATGCAAGGATGGTCATCCATCTAGAAGAAACCAAGATAATTATCTATTATGTTCTACTGATATTGAGAAGTTTAAACTTGCAGAAGATGGCAAGACCGTTCGTTTGTAACATAGTTTAGTAATCATCCTGCAAAGGATATAAATAGGTAGTAATATGAATATAGACAAATTAGAAAGAGCTAACATTTTAGCAAAAAGCTTGATTCCTAAAGTAGATGAGCTTTTGAATATGTCTTCTCATTCGACAAACATTGCTCACAGTATTTATGGATTATCAGAATGTGACGAAGAGTTTAAAACTAAATTCAAGCAGCTTCTGAATGAAACAAAACAGAGATTTCAGAAAGAGTTTGACGAGCTTTAGTAACTAACCATCCTGCAAAGGATATAAATAAATAGTAATATGAAAAAGATTATTTTGGCAGCCTTAGTCGTTGCAAGTTTGTTCGCTTCTTGCTCTAGCGAGAAGACTTTTAAAAAGAAAGATGGCTCTACGATTACAGCAAAGCCTTATGGCTGGGCTAGTAAGGAAAACAAAGTAGAAGGTGTTAACTACGAATTGAATGCTCCAGATGTTGTAGTTTCAATCATCTTCGCTCCATCAGTTATCGCTCCTGCTTTACTGACGGCTTATGATGTTTGGGAGCCAGTATCATATACTGAGCCATCTAAGCAATAACCATCCCTTATGGGATTAAATATAAGTAATTATGAAAAAGTATATTGGTACAAAGGTCATAAAGGCAGAACCTATGACTGTTACAGAAGCACAAGTGCTTGGTGTAGAAATTAAGCCAGCAACCGTTGAGGAAAATGGCTACTTAGTAGAGTACAATGACGGATATAAGTCTTGGTCTCCTAAGAGTGTGTTTGATAAAACATATAAGCCTTATGAGGACTTCAAAGACAGACTTCGTATTGAGTATGATGAGTTATGTGACCGCCTTACTAAGCTTAGAGCATCATTAAATAAGGATGGTTTCCTTGATAAGGTTGGAGATGTTCAATACGACTTAATGAAAAAGCAATTATATGGTATGAATAATTACCATAATGCCTTAAAATCTCGTATGATAGACATGGGCATCTTTGATGATACAGATTGTTGCTCAGGTTGTTAACTAACCACCCTCTCCTGCAAAATGGAGAGGGTAAAAAGAAAGAGATATGACAGAAGAGCAGATAAAGAAGTTTGGCATTAAAATACAAAACTTACAGCCAGACAGTACAAATTATAGTGCTAATATAATAGTGCAATGCTTTGGCAAAGAAGATGAGGATGACAAACACATTGTTCATCCTCTGAACTTTATGCCAAGAAAAGAACGTTGTTGCGAATTAGACTATGACCTTTCTGACAAAGGTCAAAAGGAAAAATACTTAAAGCAGTTGCGTGATTCACAAGAACGATTAAAAATACTTTCTCTTCTTTTGCATAAACAAGAGGAAGAAGTGATAGAATTTGGCTATCCTAAGACAACTTGTTATTATCCAGATTTAAACTGCTTAAAAGAAATAGATTTTAAGGAGGATAAGCAATGAGCAAAGAAAAGGCGATAGTTCACATTAATAATGTTTCCAAGATTATTGGCTCAAAAAGAATAAAATTGAGTGAAGGTATGGCAATTCATATTCAAAATGAGTTAGTCTTGGCACTTAAAGAGTTGGAGGATTGATATGAAAATCTTGAAGCGATTAGTATATGTGTTACTTATGATTCCTATATGTACTATAGTATTCGTAATTGAAAGTCCTTTGTTGCCTTTAATCATACCAGCAATATGGGTAATAACAGGAAGTACTATATTACGAGTGAAAGAAACTAAAGGATGTAAATCATTCTATGTATACACTATTACTCAGATAGTGTATTATAGTATGGATAAGTATTTAACTAAATTATTAAAGCTATGAATAGAATTGAAGCTAAAGAATTTTATCCTATTCTGCAAGCTTATGCTGAAGGAAAGGTAATTGAGAGTAGGACAAAACCGAGTACCGTAAAAGGTACAGATGTTCCGAATGAATGGACGGAAATGAAAGAGATTGAGTTTTGGAATAATACAGAGTATCGCATTAAGCCAGAATCAAAGTACCGTCCTTTCAAGGATACAAAAGAGTGCTGGCAAGAAATGCAAAAGCATCAGCCATTCGGGTGGATAATAGGAAAGGAAGATGAGCATCATTCCTTAATTACTTCTATTATCGCTGACGAAGAAGAAGTTGATATAAATGGTATCAGTGGATTCGTTTTAGATGAAATTATGGAACATTACACCTTTGTCGACGGACTTCCGTTTGGCGTAAAAGTGGAGGAATAGTTATGGCATGGGTAGCAAAAGATTATATCGGAGAATGGATATTCAACTGCAAGCCTGATATGTGGGCTGGTGATTGTATCGAACATAATTATTGGTTACCACAAGATAGATATGGAGCTTATGGTTTTCAACTTCCACAAGGTAGCATTAAAAAGCTCATCGGAAGAGAGTTATCTTGTAGCGATGAGCCAGTAAAACTTAAAGAAGAATAGTTATGGCAACATATAGAATAGTAGATATGTATCGTAAAAGCAAGGCTGTTAAAGGCATACATTACGATTCTCAGGATAATCCAATCCTTGCTTATCGTGTAGATAAGAGACATTCATTGTTATTTGGACTTATCCATTATTGGGACTATGGCGCATATAACCTTTGCCCAACGTATTTGTTTTCTTCTATCGGTAAAGCAAAAGAAGCTATATTGAAGGTAGATAAAAGTAAAATAATAACAATTTTATATGAATAGCGTATGAAAGCAGAAAATATCAAGTTCAAGGCTAAACGTCTTGACAATAACACTTGGGTAGAAGGTTACTTCTATGCTGAATGCGGTAATACTTATATCATCGAGGATAGGCAGAGTGAATCAATGCTTAATAGAAACGAGGCACATCAGGTTGACCCTTTAACGGTCTGCCAATTCACAGGTCTGAAAGATTGTGAGGGCAATGAGATTTGGGAAGGTGATATTATAAGTAGCCCACACTTTGAAAGGGTAGCCACAGTAAAATGGGATGATTCTTTATGTGGTTTTAAATGTTCAGATGTTACTGGGAATATTAATTTTTGTTTTACAGCTATTGCTCACTGTTCAGAATGGTCTATTGTTGGCAATAAATTCGATAAAAAAAAGTAGCGTATGAGGCTCAAAAAGAAAGAAAAGCTAACGGCATATTGGGATAAGAACGAGAACTGCATTGGTGCTTATCACCCTCTAGGGTTTATGACGCAAACGGATGCTCATTATCTCTTCGATAAGGTCTTCACAAAAGAGTTTATCAAAGAAATGGCTAATAGAGGATATGATGTTACAACGATGAAGTTTGAAATTTCTCCAAAACTGCCGAACTATGAGCGGTTCAATGGCTTATCAAAAAAGTATTGCGGAAAAGAGAAATAGCGTATGAAGAAACAAATAGTCTTAGATGAACAAGATATTAAAGAATTCCACGAGGATGCTGAGCATCTACGTTGGCTGTATAATAGAATGGTGAGTGAGCATGGTGAAAGCGTAAACTTTGATTACATGCACCGCTTTGCCAAGATATTCAATAAATTAAAGCAATTATAGCATATGAGAATAGAAAATATAAAGTTTAAGGCTAAACGTCTTGATAACGGGGAATGGGTAGAGGGTTCACTTACATACTCTCAGGGAATAGCGTATATTCATCGTAAAGAAAGTGATAAAGATGATAGATGTTATTTAACTCCTTACGAAGTAATTCCAGAAACAGTCTGTCAGTTCACAGGAATGATGGACGAAGACTGCAATGAAATTTGGGAAGGCGATATAGTGCATGATAGCTATGACTTATTATGTATAGACAATCTCTATGAGGTAGTTTATATTGAAGAAGAAGGAACATTTGCCTTCAAGAGTTTAGATAAAGTTGACAATTACGAGCCATTTGTTAATTTATTTGAAGTTTATGTTGTTGGCAATAAATTCGATAAGAAGTAAGATAAAGCTATGGTAGATGTAAGTAATCAGCACTGGAACGAAGATGGAAGCATTACTATTATGTTGAATAGTATAGAAGAAGTCGAAGAGTTCGTTGAGTGTATGAATATATGGAATAATAGAATGTATGAAGAATAAGATTTTAAACTTAATCAAGTCAGCCGTTTGGTTTGTCTTGTGTTTGTTTGTAGGAGCATTGATTTTTGAGGGCATTCGCTCTTTGGCTAATAGTAATGAACCTGCAAAGAAGATTGGTACATCAGTATTCACCGAGGAAGGACACGATTATCTAGTTGTGGACACGAAACATGGTGTTTGCGTTGTTCACGCAGAAAGTTGCCCTTGTCGTAAAAAGAAGTAGCTTATGAAAAAGAATATGTTTGAAGATATTGTTGCCGAAGGCAATATAGTTGTGATAGATAATTATTGGATTGTGTTATGTAAGCGTTGGAGACCAGAGTGTCACAATCTCTTCTGTTATCTTTATCTTCACAAGGAAGCTAAGAATTTAATGGTAGGCTCTCATTTTACAATGACCGAGGATAAAAAGAAATCTACTCGGTTGGCTACCAACGAGGAACGTCTTATGCTTTTTGAGGAAATGTTTAAGTATGGAATTGCTTTCGATAAGCACGTCCATCATTTGGTTGGAATGTTGGTTGGTGTATGAAGATTAGGTTGGCAAAGAAGATAATGAAGCAAGCTCGTCATCTAAGTACGGCAAGTGATTATTGGTACAGAAGATTAAGAGATTTTGAGTACAAAATATGCTATGGTTTTGTTGGTAAAAAAGACCATAGAATCACCAAGGCGATAAGTTTAACAAGTAAAAAGAAATGAGATATGAATGAGTTTACAAAGGTCTTTGCAAAGACAATAGAAGATGAAGCTATCAAGCAGATAGAAGTTCTATCCAATAGCGATGCTTACTCTGGTTGTGAAATAAGAATAATGCCAGATTGCCATGCAGGTAAAGGATGCACTATTGGCACGGTAATAGAGCTTGATAACAGAGTAGTTCCTAACACTGTTGGAGTAGATATAGGCTGCGGCATGAAAGTCGTAAGACTTGGTAAAGTTGATATTGACTTGCAGAAATTTGATGAAGCAGTCAATAAGTTGATTCCGTCTGGTTTTAATGTCAACGAGGGAGAAGTATCAGCCTACATAAACGGATTGGTTGATGGTTGTATGTTTGGCAAATTCCGTGCTTGGGATTGTCTTGACAGCATGGAAATAGTATATCGTTCTGTTGGAAGTCTTGGCGGTGGCAATCACTTTATTGAGTTAGATGCAAATGAAGAAGGAGAGAAGTTTCTTGTGATACATACAGGAAGTAGAAACCTTGGTGTTAGGGTATGCAACTATTACCAAAACCTTGCTTACCCGTATTGCCACAAGAAGGCTGCCGATAAGTCGGAGGTTATTGCCAAGCTAAAAAGCGAAGGCAGAGAAAATGAGATACAGAGTGTTATCAAGTCATTAGGTACTAAAAATATAAGCAAGGAACTTTCTTACTTGGAAGGTGATTTGCTCAATGACTACCTCAATGATATGCGCATAGTTCAAAAATATGCTGAACAAAACAGAATGATTATCGCCAACAGACTTGTAAATGCTTTAGGTGTGGATATTGACCCAAATTCAGACAAGCATTCTTTTACAACCATTCACAACTATATAGATACAGACAAGGGTATATTGCGAAAGGGAGCTATCAGTGCAAAAAAGGATGAGGTAGTCATTATCCCAATGAATATGCGTGATGGTTCTCTTATCTGCAAGGGAAAAGGTAACAAAGATTGGCTATGCTCTGCCCCTCATGGCGCAGGTAGATTAATGTCTCGTACACAGGCAAAGAAAGAGTTATCTATGGATTCTTACAAGAATGAAATGAAAGGTATTTATTCCACATCAGTTTGTGAAGAAACCATTGATGAAGCACCTATGGCATACAAGCCAACCGAAGAGATTGTTGAGTTAATCAAACCTACGGTTGATGTCATTGATGTTATTAAACCAATTTACAACTTTAAAGCAAAATTATAATGAGCAAGGAAATATTTGACTTCTCGGAGGCTCTGAGAAGAATGAAGGAGGGAAAGAAAGTGAGAAGAAACGGCTGTTATTTTAGTTTGTCTATAAACAAGTATAAAGAAATATCCATCTTGTACCAACAAAGTTCCATAGAATCATTCACCCATGTTGTACCACATTATTGGCATTTCTTCTCCTTGGATGATATTCTTGCAACAGACTGGGAGGAGGTGGAAGAATGAAGAAGAAAATATTGACCCTCACCATCAGCAAGCAATGGTTCGACATGATTGCTGACGGAAGAAAGAATGAAGAGTATCGGGAGATAAAGCCGTATTGGGTAGCACGATTATTTCACAATAACAGCAATATTATTGATGTGCGAAATCTTGCCTCGGCTTTAGCAGGGCGAACGGATTTACTAAAAAAATATATTGACGCACAGAGAATTGTGTTAAAACAATATACCCACGTCCTCTTCATTAACGGCTATCGCAAGGATAGTCCACGTATCGAAAAGGAGATTGAGAGTATCACCATCGGCAAACCTAAGAAAGGATTATGCCCCGACAAGTGGCTTGATACCGAGTTTTTTATCATTAAATTCAAGTGATATGAATTACATACAATGTGATGAATGTAAATATAGATTAGTCTGTAACGGAGAGCCACTTACTAGTGGAAGTACAGGAAGTTGCGACCATCGTGTTATCAGCAATACTCCTATATTTCCAAAGATTAAAACACCACCAGATGAAAGATACGCTGACATTTGGAATTGGTAAATATTCATAAATTAAGTTTAAGGGATATGAAAATAAAGAATTTACCTAAGAAGATTTATCTCAATATCTGTAGCAATGAAGATGAGGTAGATTACAATGAGCTGAACGGGGTAACGTTCAGTACAGAAAAGATTGGTGTTACTGATTGTAACACAGAAAACGTTCCTTACGTGAATGCTGCATCATTATGGCACGACCTAAAGGAAGAGAAGCCACCATTAAAAAAGTGGGTAATGTTCCGATATAGTGGTAGAGGCGTAAATCCTACGGCTCTTCATTATGGAGCAATGAGTGACGATATATGGGTTGTCACAAGAGGAGACGGAACACAGCGTATAGAAGTTCTGTACGAGTGCTACGATAAGATAGAGTGGTTTGACTTTGATGAACTAAAATAGCGATAGCGTATGACAAATAAAGATTTTTTTAATGCGTATCGTGGAGAGCCTGTTCTTTATAAAGGTAATGATATTGGTGCATACGTTGCAGGGTATGTAGAAGAAAAGTATATTATCCTTGGGTTCTACGATGACAAAGGATGTATTCTTGCTTTTAATACAGGTGTGAATGTAGATGAGGTGTATGAATCATACCGATTCACAAAGTTGAAGTATTTAAAAATAATAAAGAGTTAAGTGTATGGAAAAAGATAACTATTTTTTTAAGCTTTTATTTATTCTTTTTATATTAGGAATTTTTGCTTATATGGGTATTAATGATAGGTCTCATAAAGGTAAAACTTTTTGGTATGAAGTAATAGATAAACGAGAGTCTGTAGGAAGTCACTTCTCAATTATTAACAAGGGAGTGAGGACAGATTATAATATAATATTCAAACGAATTGATAACGGAAAGCTGTTCCCATGTAAAGATGTGGAGTATGGAGACTATATTCAATATCAGTTAAACTACAAATACTCCATAACAGAGGAAGATATGCAAAGGCTTTCAGGTATTTATAATAGGGATTTCTATAAGTAATAAAAAAGAGAATATGAAGAAATATAAATATACGAACAAAGAGGAAAGACCAATACCCAAATATAAGAATGGTGATATTGCTTGGTATATTGATGGATGGTTTGATGCCCCACAACGCTGTATAGTAAAGGGATGCTGCAACGTATCTTGGTTTGAGGGGAACGAATTTAATTCATCGGGTTGGTGGATAGATTATAGATACAAACCCGACCATTGTAAACGAACCGTACAGCATACAATTAGAGAAGAAGAGCTTTTTGATACCGAGCGAGAAGCTTTAATTGCATTGTTCGAGCAGTTTAAAGAAAAAGTAAAACGTAAAGTAGAATTCTTTAATAAAGAGTCAAAAAAGCTTGGTATTAAACAAGAGTTGCGACTGCTTTAAAAAGGGTAGGGGAAGTTATTCTTCCCCTATCTCTTTTAAACCCAAATCTATTAATAGCTTATCCAATATCTCATTCACGTCATTACGGAAACTTCGGTAAGTAACATAATAGAAACTGATGTTTTTGTAATCATGGCTTACATTAGAACATGTACACCCCAAAACCTTAGCGATTTTTTCTCTTAACCCTCTTCTCATTTTAGAACCGCCAAGGGCACTAGGAGAATAAAGATAAAGAATAACAAAGATAAATTGCTTGCGTACCATTGTGGAATTTCGTCCGGCATGATAGCTCATAAACTTATCGTAAATATTGCCTACTTGCGATAAATCTTGCATCAATGGAATGGAAAGACTTATTTCTTCCTTGGATAAGATGGCCTTAGTTTCTCTAATCCATTTTATGCGTTCCATGATTTTCTTTAGATTCATTTCAATGTCTGGTTCTTTCATTCTTTTCTATTTTTAATCCAACATTTCATAGACGAAGTTAACCTCGTCTGCATCTATTTGTTTCCTAAACTTTTCTATGTTAGAAACTATCAACGAGCAGTGCTCAAACGAACTCTGCCCATTGATAACTTTTTCTATTCTTGTTATTCGGTATCTCATTTTATTTCGATAAGTGTTAAAATACAATACCCCAATAAATCTTTATAGCTGTCTAGGACTGGCTCTTCTTTAGCATCCTCGTTCAAAGTCAGCAAAGAGCAAATACGATTAATCTTCTCTTGCAAATGACCGAAGGCATACGGATAACCATCTTTAGCAAAACATTCCGAAAATGCGTTTCCATACCGCTTATTTTTGGTTTTGAACAATTCGATTTGCGATTCGATGATGTCGTTATAATCTGAAATAATATACCAAGAGAGCGTAAGCAAGGCTTCCATCGCCATTACGCTGATATGGCTTCGTAAGGTTTCTTTGTCTTTAGAAGATGCTCGTATCCCATACATAAGACGAAGGAAATTGGCTGCGCTTGAAAATAATCCGAGCTTTCCGAAGTCCTCCCTTAGAGATGATACGAAAGCGGCATTATCCTTGCATTCAATCATGTCTGCCAAACGTCTTATCATAAAGATATACTTGTTAGCATATTCGCAACACCCATTGTTATTTTGTTCCACCATGTCCGTATCCTCCTCCACGATTATTTTCCATATTCAACTCTCCAAGTATGCAATCTGGATTTTCTACCTTGCGGAATGCGCCCTGGCAAACACGAGTGCCTTTCTTGACTACGAAAACATAATATTCGTAATCTGAATCTAGTTTGAATTTGCTATCCTTTGTCGGCATATAACGGTCGGAATTAACTCTATAAAGCGCACCAATATCGTTTCTATAGTCTTCATCGACCAGACCTAGACAAATATCAATGTCCGCTCTAACATTAGTCATGTAACCAACTTGTGTTTCGTTCTTGCCAATAAAGGCCACATCAACTTCCATACCTTTGTCAGTAAAGCCAGAACGTGAACGAATATCCAAGCCAACACCTTTAGGAAGTTCAATTCCTAAATGTAGGTTGATGTGACCTCTACCCATTTTCACCCAAGGCATATTCAACACTACATCTTGTGGGCAGTAAAAATCAACTGCCGCTGCATTACCTTCCTTATAAGGAACACTACCACCTCGCAAGTCAAGTACATAAGCCTTGCCTTGTGCAACTAACTTTTTTATTAACTCCTTATCCATTGTATATAAAGCCTAAATCATTTAAAGTTCTACAATTCTTAACCAGTCCTTTTGCCCATAAATTGCGCAACTCAGGTAACGGGTCTTTTCCGTACCTATTCTTTATGGTTGCTAAGGTCAAGATTTCCGGTTTAATATGTTTATCTCTTTTCTGTTGTCTTAGCTCCTTCAGAATATTCTCTAAGTTCTCCATTGACGAAATTCTCCATTGTTATATTGTCAACCCCAAATTTATCAGCAAGATCATCGTTCCCAATAATCAGCCAATTAGATTTGTCTTTTAGAAAATCTATACTCTCGGTGCTTTTTGCAGCATCAACAAAAGTATCATCAATATTATCAGTAGAGCAATATGGAACTACCGCATTAACTGTATACATAGCAATTTCGTATGAAATAACCGATACCATTTTCTTGAATGTTATATCGCTTGAATACATTACTTGGTTCTTGTCATATCCTAAGATGTTGACACGGACTATATTATTATCTGCTTGCAACGCTCTAAAGAAATCGTGCTTTAGCTGAAAATCCGTAATATCTACAGGATGCTCGTTACCCGATGGAATACTTATAATATCCAACAGGCTTACAAAAATAACTTTTTTATTCATTGTCTTCATCTGTTAATAATTTATCTATTGTTTTTTCTAATTCGTCTAATCTTAGAGTATAATCCTCTTCGTAAACGCATGTCAATGTAGAAATAAAGAACTTATCATTATCTGTTCTCAATTCAATCTCCATGTATTCCTCGTAATAGCTATCATATTTAATTGCTATCGAAAAGGAGTTCATGTAAGCTGGATTAAACCTCCTCTGCAAAGCTTGTGCTCTCGTAAACGCAGCATTGAATTCGTTTGTCATGGTTCAATCTTTTGTGTAAGCATTTCTCTGTTCTTTGCCATTGCATCATGGAAGCCTAAATCGTATCTGTCGGTCTGCTCCAGCTCATAGTTCCGCTTTATAAGTTCACTTGTCTGATACGAACTCTTTGCAAGTTGAATCTTAAAATAGACAAACTCAACAAACATAGCCATAAAGCAAAGAACAAAACCGATAATTACCGCTGCCTTTGTGTACTCCTTGCAGAACCTTACAATACACTTAGCAACCCAGCATGTTGTACTAACTATGCCTACAAGTACAAGGTAAGGAATTCGTAAAAGAACCTTGCATAACATACTCATAGTACTCTTCGTATAAGATGCGAAATCCGTACTCGTAAAAACTAACTTTAACTTCTTCATATTTTAGCCTATTTAATGTTTATCAAAAGTCTTTTGTTAACGAACCACAACAAATCAATACCATTCATCATGCAATATCCGCAAAGCATGCCAATCAAGATTATTATCTTCTTGAACACTCGGTAATGTGTCATTTCAATCTTCAGCATAGACATCATCAAGTCTTCAAAGGAACGGTCTCTCATTGAATCTGGGTCTAGCCTCAACGATTTGACATTCATCTTGTACTTATTGGCCATTGAGAATAATATAATAGCAAACTCTGCTAATTTGTCCTCTAGAGTTCCGGCAACGAGTTTAGAATATATTTCTATCGTACCACGTCCATTAACATTTTCATATTCCCAACGTTTGGCGTTGAAACGACCTTCGTATTTGCGCATTTCTACAATAGCGTCAATTACGTTGAATGTTTCTGCTCTTTGGGTCTGGCTAGCAACATCAAAGTTGCAAGCCTCTATAATCTGTTCTATTTCTGCTATCTCCATTTTATACTATTGAATCTAAGTCAAAATCATTAGAAGGAATGAAAGCCACATGGTCTTTCTCCCTTGTCATCGTTTTCTCTCCTGTTCGCACGCAATTAATTTGCTTGGGATTTTTATGTCGTACCACAAATGTTCCAAAGCTGCGTATCATAACACGGTCTCTGTTGCGCAACGATTGCTTTGTGAGGTCTATGAAATAATTCACAATGGCTTGAACATCATCCTTGCGGAACTTTTTGCCATTTACATCTCTAAGGTTCTTAATGATTGCCTTGACAATTTCTTCTTTCTTCATATTCTCTAAGTTTTTTATTCCCTAAACTTCTAATCAAGTCGTATGGGTCTATACCATATTTCTTAACGAAACATTCTCTTAGCTTGCATATAGCCTTAAAATCTGCATTTGTTGTATTCTTGACTATCATATAAGCTGAGTCTAATCTAACATCAGCTTTAGGAGCTTTTACCCGAAAAATCTTGTTGCCTTTCTCGTCTTCGATAAGTTCTATATTAACTTCCTCGCCCTTAGCTTTTTTTCTTGCCGCCCATTCTTCATAAGTGATGGCATTTTGCTTGATAGCCTCATCTTCTTTAGCCTCTTTCTCTTTCTGTATATTTGCCTCTACTGCTTTTATGGCATCTATACGATGGGAACAGAAAGTATTCAAGCTCTTTGTTATAACTTGCGGATTTGGCTTCTTGTAGAATTTCTCAAACTTTCCGGCAATAAACATCTTGAAGAAAGTAATCAGCTCGTTCAGATTAAGGAAATAATACTCATCCTTTATAGCATTTGCAGTCATTATCTTGATATTGTCAGTAGCCTCATTATTTACAAAGCCACAAATACCATAGACATCAGAAACCCATGCTACAAGCCATGTTATTGCACTTCCTTCTCCATAACACAAGTCAAGATAGGTAAGTGTTGGTGCGTTGCTTTTAAAAGCTTTCCCGATTGGCATCTTACTACCTACTTGGCTTGATGGAGAGAAAGACATTAGAACGTTATCGAATGTTCCGTACTCATTGAATATTCGTTGCTTTTCTCTGTTGATTGAGGCGCTGCACGAGGTCGGCTGATTCTTGGTAATAGCCTTGCTCTGCGTCTTTATTAGTCCCTTGCTTTCTATCATCATAATTTCCTTCCAATACTTTAACAAAATTATTTGGTCTCATAATCCAATCAAAACTCGCCATCCATCCATTACTACCATTAAGGAATGAAGATGCTGCCGCCTTGTCAATCATCAACTTCATCTGCTCACTCCCATATTCTTTAAGCCGTGAATTAATCATTGACTTTCTCTTCGAAGTCAGGGCATGAACAAGAGGCATTCCTCTTCCAACGATAACCTTATTGAAATATTCGCAAACCTTCTTTGCTTTATCATCCACTTGTTGTACACTAGGGACGTTGTTCAATGCTATTCGTTCAGGTTCGTTCTTGTGTGGTTTAGATTCTTCACCTTCAGCAAATTCTATGTTGTCTTCATGCTTCCAAATAAAGACTTTTCCGCTACCGATAGATAACATTTGTTTCTCAAATAGTCCATCAATAGCTTTTTTTGTCTTTGCCACCGACATACCTGTCTTTTCCGATAATTCTTTGTTGCTCCCATACACATATCCGTCTTTGTCAGCATTAAATGAAAGACGTACGAAAGCGACTAATTCATCAGCATCCAAGCTACACGCTTTTTCGTCTAATTTTACTATCATATCTTAAAAAAATGCATTTGTTAATTGTTTATTTCCACTCATTATTACCCACTTCCCTCTGCCGTTTTGGTCTAGCAATTTCAAGTCTTCAACTTTTCCGAATCTATCATAAGTACCGCAAAGGTCAACAAACCAAGGTTGTTTTCCTTTCGATAGCCTAAGAAGTCTTCCTACAACTTGATAGTATTGCGCTAAAGAGCGTGTTGGCTTTGCATACACTACAGTATCTAACTCCGGATAGTCAAAGCCTACGACCAAGATTTGGCTATTTACCAGTACCTTAGTCTGCCCATTGCGGAAACGCTCGATGATAGCCTCACGTTCTTTAGGAGGTGTCTCTCCGCAGACCATTTCGCAGTTAGGTATGGAATAGGTCAGCATCTGAGCTTCTTTAACGAACTTGGTAAAAACCAAGATGCCTTTACGTTGTCCACCTCGTTTCGGATTAAGTAATCTATTGACAACACTAACTAGCCATCCGTACAAATCCACACGTTCATATTCTTGTTTTACACTTTGGTCTGTATAATCACGGCAAGTTGAATTTAGCTGCAAATTACCTTCATTCCATTGTGGCGGTGGACAAGAGTAATAGTTTGGCAGACAGATATATCCGTTCTTTGCCATATCCTCAACTTGAACATAGTAAATAAGCTCCTTGAAAATCTTGTCTCTACTTCTTGTCAGAAACTTCAGTATGCTACCATAGTTCTGATAGGAATACAGACGGAATGGTGTTGCGGTTAGACCTATGACCTTGCTCTTTAATTTATCAAGAAACTCCTTATACATGCCGGATTCAGGTTTCACTAAATGAACCTCATCAATCAATATGTATTTGAAGTCAGTAAACAATTCGGGATGTCCTTTCACGCTACCAATTGTAGCAAAAGTAACATCGCTGATTTCTTTTGATTTAAAGCTAGCGGAATAGATGCTGGCATTATCAAATCCATAAGAACAATACTTCTTGTAGTTTTGTTCCAAAATTTCCTTAGTAGGAGAAAACACAAGCACTTTATCTTTGAGCCTAGCAGCTATATCTGCCAAAATCAATGATTTGCCCGATGCAGTAGGGAGCACTTCCAGAGCGTTCCAGTTTTTCTTCTTATCCAAGAAAAACTCAACCGCCTTCTTGCTTGCCTCTTCTTGATATGGTCTTAATTTAAACTTCATTTCACAAATAATATGAAATCACTTTTGTTACTATATAGGAATGCACAAGTCTTATGCATAACAAAAGCCAATAGAAAAATGACCTTACAGTTTTTATGGTGTGTCTCACCAAGACGATTGCAAAGGTACGAAGAATAATTTAATAATGCAAACAAATTAGTGTCTATTATTACGGCTATAACATTATTTAAACCTTATTGATTATCTTTTTCTTCATTCATTTTCAGAATTAGAGCCGCATAGTATTTATAGAGTTCCTGTAATTCAAACACCGACCAATTCTTTGCTTGATGCTTCATTACTTCCAGTAAATCGACTTGTTGTTCTCCGAGCCGCTTTACTTCTTCCATATCTAAAGGAACGTGAGGATGCTTTTGCAAATAAGCCAATCTTCCAAGCTTCATTACTAAATTCTTTCTATAACCGATAAGATGGTCAGAAGAGAATCTGTTGCATCGTTTGCATTCCGCATTCTGATTACGTGTATCAAAGCGCAAACTCATATGAGTTCGTCCGCAATAATGCCCATTGTCGGCTTGGTCGATTGGCAATATTCGTCCACAACTGATACATCTGAAGTACTTATAGTGAAACTCTCTAGAGTCTCTCATGCGGATATAAACCGACATAAGCCTATCTAGTTTGTCAACCCACTTTTGCTTCTCGCTCCTTTGGTGTTTAGGCTTCTTTCCTCCTTTGTTAAATCTATCATAATATCCCATAATCTTTATCCTTTATCAAACCAAAAGTCATAGTTGCTGCTGTGGGGGTCGAACCCACAACCTTTTTCCGATTTTGGCGGACGTTCTACCATTGAACTAAGCAGCACCACCCCATAGGGGGATTTCAAACTAATTAAATAATAAAAGCCTTACTCCTTTGGTTTACCCATATGCAAGAAAACATCCATGATTGATGTTTCCTTAAGGCTTGTAATATTGTAATCAATCATAGTCTTACCCATAATCTCATCTACATTCTTACGAGCCTTCTCAATGGTATCACCCTGCACAAGATAACGAACCTTGGTCTTCCTCTCCTTGCCAGATTTTTCGTCAATAGTAATCATGTTAATACTGCAATCGTAGTATTTATCCTCACTATCTACCTCTGAAAGGAACAACTCAGAGAAACCTGCTTTCTTCATAGTGACAATCTCCATATCACCATTTTTGTATACCGCCATTTCTTCTGTAGTCTTAGCCTCGCATTCTGACCATGACAAGGCATCTACAACATATTGCTCTGTAGTTTTAGCGTTCGTTCCGTCTTCTAGAGTTTTCTCATAACGAACACCTACGATAAAATACTTTCCTGTTAATGATTTCATATTCTTTCTTTTTATGTTAGAGAATGTGGTATCGGTGAGGCTTGAACTCACGGCCTAATGTTTAGGAAACATTTGCTCTATCCAACTGAGCTACGACACCAAGCATCCTATAAAAACTCTTTATTTAATTCTGCTTGCCTCTCCACTTGTGTCTGCCATACCATATAAGCATGGTCTTGTGGAGTAGGTATGTATAATCCTCTTTCCATAGAGCAATGATGAAGCCATCGGTCTATACATAAAGACATTTCTTCTTTGTCAAGGTCTGGTATGTGCCTCCAATATTGGAAGGCCTTACCTTGTTTATTCTCACGCTCCCTAAGAAAAACATCCTTATTTACACGTTTGAACTCTTGTTCGATATAGTCCTTAGTATATCCTTCTTCGATAGCTACGTAAGTGATTGTTACCCACAGATAAGCATTCTGTTGGATTGTCCTAGATTGTTGCCTCTCTTTAAGGTCAACAACAAAGAACTTCTCATTATAATAATCACCTTGTAGTTTCTTGGCTTTGGTTATCATAGCCCTGGTTCGTTCCTCGAACTTTTCAAGCTCGACCGGATTCAACATATTATATACCATCTTTCTTTAATGAAAGGTGGAGAAAATTAATTCTCCACCATAATAAGTTTAAAATGGCGCATCAGATGTGTTAGTGCCACTCGGCTGTGCTGGTGGAATTGGTGCTGAACCTGCGGCTGGAGCTTGTGGTGGAAAAGGATTATTAGCAGCAGCTTGCATGCCACCTTGTGGCGCATTGTTCTGTGCTTCAATCTTTTGCATCTTGTAGCCACGAACAGATGTAAACCAGTCTGTTGTGCCATCCTTCTTTGTTCCTTGATATGATTCAACGTCAAAGAATACTTCAGCAATATCCCCGACATTAAAACCATCCGGTACATGTACATTCTTACCACTGAATTCAAAGATGATGCGCTTTTCGTAGCCACGTTCACCTGTCAAACCATCGAAACGTGTTGCATCAAGCATCAAACGTCTCTTTTCAAATGGTTCTTTACCTTGTCTCTGAATAGACTGAATGCCTTCGATAGCAACAATCTTACCTTTATAACTATTAGCCATAACTTAAAATATTTAATAAAACAATAATTTATCCAACTCTGTTCAAGGTCAAACTAGGCTTTACCTTAGTTACCTTTTTATACTTTTTCAATAGATGGTTGTAAGCTTCTTCGTCATCCGCATCAAAAGCCTTCGTGTCTAACGTAACCCTCTCAGAAGCAGACTTCAAGGAATAAGTGTAAATTGAAGTTTTATAAGATGTGAGGTTGTCATTTGACATACCATCAAAGATAGCTGCCTTCAACTCCTTTTCCTGTTCTTGCAATTTAGCAATGCGCTCTTGAACGTCAATGAGTGCGATTTCGTTATCTATAATGTAATAAGGTGTTTTTGTATCATCATTATACAAACGACCTTCTTTCTCGCATCGGAACAATTCTTTAACATCACTCGCAGGTCTTGGCTTGCCTAATGGGATGAGTTTACAGATTGTTCCACGCTTCTCGTCATCACGCAACCACATACAACATATACGTGTAACCTTCAGATGAGGATTCAATGTTTCGAAACCGAACTTATACATCGAGTTCTGCCAACGCACATACTCCTTATTAACGGAATAAGTACCCTTAATATCCCAAATCTCAACCTCATCGTCCGGTGCATCATCCTTGTGCATCACCAAGTCGATTGCACTTGCATGGTCTTCTCCGATTCGAAGGACATATTCGCTACCTATAATCTCATATCCATTCTTCTTGATATAAGCGACAAAATCCTTGACACTCTCTGAGGCTGGCTCAATACCCAATGAAGCAAACAACTCTACCTGCTCATGGATAATAGTGCCTTTTTCGGCAGCTTTCTTCAATACCTCTTCGCTTACGTTAGAGTACATATTGGGAAATACATACTGATGAAGCATACCTGTAATGCCACTTAATTCACGACCATCATAAAAGTATTGATGTGTGGAGTCCTCATAAAGAACTCCACTGTTATTCAATTGTATCATACTAATCTTGATTTAAATTGTGTCAACTTAGCTAAGAACTCTGCATTCTTTTGATATTCGGGATAAGCATCATAAACTGCTTTTAAATCCTTCTTGCTCTGTGCGAGTTCCATCTTTCGTAATGCACATTTGCGTTTAAACTCTTCGGACTTCTGAAGGTCTGGGAATCCGTTCCAAACTCTATCTACGTCCTCCCAAATTTGAGCTTGTTGCAATTCTGGATAAGCATATTGTTTTTGCTCATTAAGATTTTCGTCTTTTTCTTCCTCGCTCTTTGGGGCTGGTTCAGAGTAACCATATACTTCTTTCTGCTCATTCATCCATTCAAGAACTTCTTGTTCTGTCATGCCGCAATACCAACGCACAATGTTATTCTCATCTTGAATAATAAGTTTGGCAATACATCTGTTTGTATAACCTACATATCCAACATGGAAAATTGTCTTCAACTTTCCGCTTTGAGAATATTCGGTGTTTCGGTTGAGGTTGATGAATATCTTCTTGGGAGCAGTATACAATTCTCGACCGATACCTAAACAAGAGCATGCACGCTTGAAAGAGTCGCTAGCTTGGCCTTTAACGGCTTCGGTGTTACTTGGCGTACCAACATCTTGCTTATCTATCCAACCGATACCTTCTTTATAAACGGAAACCGTACAAAAGAGGTTCTGACCAATAAGCTCATGCTTACGTTTCCAACCATAGATGCCGAACTTCTCATCTAATCGTCTCATATCACATCTTGCGTCCTTGTAAAGCAACAAGGAACACCAGTCTGGTGACTTCTGATTACCACCTTGACCGACACGGACTTCTATCTCATCCGCATCAAGGAGGCGAAACTCATAATCCTTAATTTCTTCGCTCTGCCCTTCTACAGGCTTCGCTGCCTTATTCTCTGCCATAGTCGTATATTTTAAATAATCATTTTCTTTATCTGACAAGAAACAACAAGTTCATTGATTTCTTTGAGAGAATAATATCTAGGTGAGTTCTTACTATCACCTACATATTCTTTCATTAACCTATTCTTGACCCATTTGTCAATCATCTGCTTTTCGAATCCTTTTGATGCGAGATAGCATTCGGCATCCTTTCTGCGTATCCTGTCGGAACGCAACCCCATTTCAAATTGGGCATCCATCCGTCCCGCTTGAAATGCGACTGATACTAATTGCTTAATCTCGCTTAATGACATATTCTTTCTACAGTTTTTATGGTGTGTCTCACCTTTTTATGTAATATTACAAAAAATATATTAAATTTCTTGCAAGTTACGATATATTTATGTATATTTGCAACATATTTAATGTTTTCGAGTGCAAAGATAAGAAAAGTATTGCAAACATGCAAATAAAATAGTGCTTAAATATACTATATTAACCTTTATTATCTTTAAGCTCTAAATATTTACATAAATTAAGTTACACATGCGCTTACTGCGTATTAAATTTTAGGTTATGAATAGTGCATACGAAAGACTGAAGGCTGTAATCATTGCTTTGGGTTACACTTCAAATGAAAAATTCGAGGATACCGTTGGCTTAGGACATGGCTTCGTCAGCCGTATAACTAATCGTGTATCTTCCAAAAGCTTGCAAGCTATAACGAGAAAATTTCCGCAGGTAAATCCAAGTTATATTAGGACGGGAATGGGGGAAATGTTCATCTCTTCACCTATAAAGGTAAGCGAAAACGAAAACGCAAAGACTAGACTGCGTGAGTATCTTAAATATAAAGGAATTACCAAACGAGAATTTTGTGACAAAGCTGACGTGGCCTCTAACTTTCCTATCATAGGGAAGAATGGTGTATTCACGGCAAGAGTATCTTATAGAGTGAATTCTAAATTCCCAGATCTTAATATGGATTGGCTAGCTAATGGAGCTGGCGAAATGTTGCAGCCGGAGGCTAATATTGAGAAATTCAACAACTACAAAAGCAGAATAGCGCCATTCTGTACAGAGATGGGAATTAGTACTACATTCTTCTTGCGGAAATGTAAGAGCTATACCAGTGCAATTAGCAGATTGCCGGATATGCCTAGCGAGACTTTCTTGAAGAATATCTCTTTGGCTTACCCTCAGCTAAATCTGAATTGGCTTAAGACCGGAGAAGGAAAGATGTTTAACGATGACATCAAATCGAATATCAATTCAAGCGTCAGCTTTGTTCCTCTTGTTCCACAGATGGCTTATGCTGGTTATCTCAGCGGATATGCAGATGATGTATATATATCATCGCTCCCAACAATCCCTATTGTAAAGGAAGATAAAGAAAAGTACGTAGCATTCGAGGTAAGCGGTGATTCTATGGATGATGGCTCGTCTAGAGCTTATCAGAATGGAGACATCGTTATATGTAAAGTCTGCCCTGACTACATGGTAAAGAGCAATGGACTTCATATAGACGGAAAGGAATATATCATAGTTCATAAAGAAGGTATTCTGTTGAAGCGTATCATTGACTTGGATATGAATAATGGAAAGCTTATATTGCGTTCCTTTAATCCTACTTATCGTGATTTAGAGTTGGATTTAGCAGATGTGAAGCAGCTCTTAGTTGTGGAATATCAGCAGAAAAGGAAATGATAATGTAAAGTATATTTGTATGTTCTGTGGAGTAGGCTTGCATAAAATGTCGCAAAATTGCCGCAAAATGATTATTCGCCTATAGCGTAAGTTGCTATTGTTTAGTCATTTTATTGGTGTTCCGTATAACAGCCTTCTAAGCTGTGGGTCTTGGGTTCGAACCCCAACGGAATCACTATAATAAGCAAAATGAAACTTATTTGTACAAAATTAGCATGGGAGAACAATGGTAGTAAGCTGCTTATTTATAGGCACTTATCTCTGTTGTTCTTTTTTGTTTTTAAATATATTTTATCACTTATTCCTCTTTTATGTACTCTTTCCGTAAATAGCTGCTAATCAATATGTTATGAATTTGGTGTATTGAGAAATCATCCATGTGTGTTACAAATGTGTTATCAAAAAGCGCTAATGTGTTACCAGAATAGAGAAGTTGAAATCCTTAATGACCGGAAATGACCGTGACCTTAATGACCGGAAAATGGCCCTAAACATTTATTTGTTTTTCTGATGAAACTCCTTTCTTGTCTTTGCCATTGCTTCCGTAGCCCTATCGTGGGTTTCTATCAGCAGTGGACTCTTGTGATATTGCACAATCTTGACCCCGACTGAGTTGTGCCTTTTCTTTTCCTCGATGCATTGAATGATCAAGTCTGGATTGGCTGATTTAGCCGTTGGAGTCTTGTCAAAGTTCTGAATATAGGCGGCATTGGTCAGGAAGAGAATGTCGGAACCTTCCGGTATTTCCTGCATTACCTTCACCATGAGGGTTAGCATCATGCGGAACTCAGTGGTGTGTAGGTCGCTGATTACATCACGGCTGATGATGTTGCCGTTATGCTCAA